>JACKQG010000182.1_pt1 | contig 91761 bp, 97 predicted proteins | sample 8237621 | NCBI WGS metagenome assembly JACKQG01 (sample SAMN15677084, study PRJNA649215) | marine metagenome | biome: marine; feature: Black Sea; material: saline water; isolation source: suspended particulate matter (SPM) from the Black Sea western gyre | collected 2013-06-09/2013-06-10 | depth...
TAACAATAATGGCTTTGACCTCAATCGTCAATCTATCAGTTTTGCGTAAGTCCTAGTTTCCGAAATGCTGGGTCAACGACAGAGCATAGGAACCTTCATGCTGCAGGCTGCGCACATCGATCGTTTGTGGGTTGTCAAGCATGGAATGGTAAACCGTTCCTTCTGCCCAGTGTCCGAAATTCATACCGGGGATGCCTTCATTGCTGAACCAATTGAGGTCGGTGCCGATAGGCGTGAGCCTGTAAATCTCATAGAACCAGGATTGCCCAACGGGACGTGATGCCACCCGCCCCCAATCCTGCACCGCCCAACCGGTACCTGGGCCAGTCTCAAATAGGAGTGCTGGGCCAGTGCTGCCAAGGCCCTCAAAGTTCAACACCAGACCAATTTCATCCACCAAGTGGTGCTCTTCAATGAAAGCTGCCGCGCCTAATCCGCCGCCGTACTCTTCATTATCGGTGAATAGCAGGATGACATCATTCTGCAACGCAGGACCGGCTAATAAGGCGCGGGCGGTCTCAAGCAGGGTCGCCAGACATGAGCCGCAATCGCTGGCACCGGGGGTCATGGCGCGAGTATCGTAGTGGGCATCGAGCAGGATGGCTTTGCTCGGGTTAGTTCCAGGGATTACTACGATAATGTTTTTTACCGTCGATGCTATAACGTTTGTTCCTTGGGAAACAGCGACGCTCGTATCCTGTATTTCAGGGGATAGTCCCATCTCCTCCAACTGCGCAATAATGTAAGCTCGTACCTTTTCAATTTCATCTGACCCTGGCGGATGGGGGGCTTGGGAGATGGCTGATACATGTTCCATAGCGCGTTCGGCAGAAAAGTCTGTACCCGGTGCTGTGGCTGGAACAATTTTAGGTCGGTTGAGAGAAGTCATGCCAACTAAAACGCTACACAAAATAAGGATAATGACAATAATTTGGGTTCTGACCTTCTTCATTTTTTTCTCCATGGGTTGAGCGGTTTAATGATTCTCGTTGTTACACAGTAATATACTGATAAGTCGGTGATATTTACAGACACTTAAGTGTGGTTAGAGGGTGTTGATTTAGGTAGGACTTGAATAGGCTTATTTTTCCTTTGGCGGAGTATTGGGTCTGGGGTGAGCCACCTCCCCAATACTCCATTTGCCATTGAGCCTTGAAGTCGAAAAGGCTATTCTTTGGCGTGTTACGTTTATTTCGCCACTCCTGAGTTTTTGCGTAACATGACGATCCCCAGCCAGATGAACCACACGATTTGAGTCAGTCCAAAAATATCGGTAAACATACCGAGAGTCGGGACAGCCGAGAGGATGCCCGCCACACCAATCACGAGGCCCAGGTAATTCAGCGCCCTGGAAAGTGTTCCGGTCTGTAAAGCTGCCCAACTTACCAACAAAATCCAAACCCCACCGATAATCTCATTGCCGCCACCGATCCCATCCCGCACTGAGTCAATTGCCAACCAAACCGGGGCAGCCTGAGCCGGGTCGGTGTTATAGAGATTGACAACATTCTCAATGCCGATGTTTGCGATCATGCCGCTGGCAATGACCACACCAGCCCAGATCAGCCCGATGGCAGTAGCGATCTGCATAATTGCGGATGCGCTGGTCTTCAGACGTTCGTAGAGTGAGACAGCCAAGACAACTATGAAGAAGCCGGCGCCAATATAGACCACCAGGTTTAGCAGGTACCACATGGTCTGGTTATTTACGAATGAAGCCACCTTTTCGGCAGGTGTAAGATCACCTGAATAATTCAGTACACCGATCCACAACGCAAAACCCAACAAGTAGGCTGCTGCTTCATACAGTGCGGCAAAACCGCCCAACTTCTGTAAATTCTTCATTTTAATTCTCCTTTTTTCTCTAAATAACACGATTGAATATTTGGATTGATATTTGACTTTCTCATAAACTAAAAAATAGTGTCTACTAATTCTCTTGTAGCGCCTCCTTTGATAAGAAATGCATCGGCACCGGCCTCCAGCGCCGCTATGCGGCTGGCAGAACGCACGGTCAAGATGATGATTTTGACATCGGGGAATTTTGCTTTGATTTTGCGGGTGGCTTGGATGCCGTCCATTTCTGGCATTTGAACATCCATCAACACGATATCTGGGTTGGTGGTCTCCACCATCTGGAGGGCTTCAAGTCCATTCACCGCTTCGCCAACAAGTTCGATCCGTGGGCAGGTCACATCTGCAACTGTCAGATGTATGGTTTCTAACAAGGCCCGCAGTCCTTTGCGCGTCCGCATGTCGTCATCAACGATTAAGACTTTGATCGGTGAGTTACTTTCTGCGTTAGGGTGAATTTTGTTCGTGTTCATGATTGAGCGTAGTATCTCAGAGTCACAGTCTGTTGTCGTCAGAGAAAAGGCGGATTTGGAATACGCAAAAAGGACCCCTTTTTCAGCGGTCCTTCTCCACATTCGGTGTATGGTCTACAACATTTGTTGTAGTTTATTGAGTATTGTTGTCAGGAAGAGAAGTCAACCCTTCACGCAGCGCATACAGCGCAGCTTGTGTGCGGCTGGCGAGGTGTAATTTTCTCAAAATATGGCTGACATGTGTGCGCACAGTGGCATCACTGACGCTCAAAGAATCGGCAATCTCTTGGTTGCTCAAGCCATTGGCAACTAATTTGAGCACTTCCACTTCGCGTTGCGTCAGGGGATCGGGTGTTGGTGCTTGATTTAGGGGTCCGGTGATTTCCTTCAGGAGCTTACGGGCAATTTTGGGATGGAGAGATGATTCGCCTCGATAAACCTGCCGAATGGCATTGATCAATGCCTCTGGCGCAGAATCCTTCAACAAGTACCCCAATGCTCCAGCCTTGATCGCCGGGAAAACTTTGTCGTCCGTTGCAAAGCTGGTGAGTACGAGAATACGCGCCTCGGCATTCTCGGCGGTAATGCGACGCACGGCTTCAATACCATCTATTTCTGGCATCATCAAATCAATCAAAATAACGTCGGGGCGAAGCTTATCGGCTTGGGCAATCGCTTCCCTGCCATTAGCAGCTTCACCGATCACTTCAATATCGGTTTCTGTTGCTAAAAGCGCCCGAATACCTTTACGGACAATTGTGTGATCGTCGACGATGAGTAGACGAATGATGTTGTTAGGTTGAGTCATAAACTAACCTCCACGTGGACGCGGGTTCCTTTTTCTGGTTGGCTCTCGATGGTAATTTGTCCCCTCAGTTGATCTACTCGTTCTTGAATACCGCGCAGTCCTAACCCACCGCCATTCGATTGTTTTTCAGGGTCAAATCCGACACCATCATCAAGGATATCCAAAATAATGGTGTGTGGCTCCTGTTTTAGAATCACAGTAACCTTGCTGGCTTGGGTATGTTTGACGATATTGTTCAATGCTTCTTGGGAAATCCAGTACAGGCCCTCTTCGATATTCGACGGTAATTCGATCTCCCCGGCGACCTTGAATTCAGTCGTAAACCCGGAACGCTCTTCAACCGACTCCAGGCGGATTTGCAAAGCTGAAACGATCCCTTCTTCTGCGAGTACAGAGGGGCGTAACTCGAAGATGAGCAACCGCATCTCTTGCAATGCTTGTTGGGCTGTGTGCTGCATTTCATTTACGTGTTCAACGGCGGTTTGCACTTTCCCTGCGGCGAGTAAGCGCGCGGCAGCTTCGGCATACAAGGTTTGACTGTAGAGTGCCTGCGTTACCGAATCATGTAAGTCTCGAGCTAAACGATTGCGTTCGGCCGTTATGGCTTTCTCCATTTCGTTTTGCATCAAGACTTCCTTAGCTTGCATCAATTCGGCTGTACGTTCCTTGACCTGGATTTCCAATTCTCGACTGCGAGTTTCCAGGTTCCTGAGTCGCAGCCGGTAACCGCCGTAAATCCCCCCAACCAAAATCAGAAGAATGATGCCTTGGAACCATAAGGTTGCCCAAAATGGAGGCACAACGGTGATCTTCACCGCAACACCTTCTTCATTCCAAATGCCATCATTGTTGGAACCTCTCAGGCGAAGCGTGTATGTGCCTCCAGGAAGATTAGTATACTTTCCATACCGTCGGGTCCCGATTTCGTTCCAATGTTCATCAAAACCATCTAGCATGTAAGCGTATTGATTTTTCTCAGGGTGAGCATAGCTGAGTGCGGCGAATTCAAACTCGAAAGAGTTGTCCGGCCATTTGAATGTGACCTCAGTCACTTGGTCGATGGCTAATCCTAAATCAACCTGCTCACCATCCTGTGCAAAAGAGGTCAACACAATCGGAGGCAGGGCAGAGTTATCTTGGATTTGATCAGGGAAGAATGCATTGAACCCATTGATGCCACCGAATAACATCTCCGCTCGGTCGCCTACATGGCAAGAAGTGATGTTGAACTCATTGCTCTGCAGACCATTGGTTGCATCATAGTTTCTAAATATCTCTTTTTGGGGATCGAATCGGGATAAACCTTTATTGGTGCTCAACCAGATATGCCCACTCTCGTCTTCTGCCATACAATAAACATTATCATTCGCCAGGCCGTCTTTTTCTCGATAGACGGTGAAGGTCTCTGTGTCTTGATCAAACTTGTTTAGCCCGTCTGGCGTGCCAATCCAAAGTGCGCCCGCGTGATCCTGGATGATGGATAAAGCAATATCATTACTCAAACTGTGCGGGTCATCAGGGTCATTTTTGTAATACGTAAAAATCTCTTGACCAGGATCAAATCGATTGAGCCCACCACCAATTGTTCCAAGCCAAAGCACGCCATCTTGATCTTCCAAAATTGATAAAACGATATTACTTTGGCTTTCTGGGTCATCAGAATCAGGATAGTAGTGATGGCTCCAACTTTCATCTTCTCGGTCAAATCGATATAATCCATCTGCTGTGCCAATCCAGAAATTGCCATCTTGGCCTGGATAAATCGCGGTAATGTCGTTACTGCGGGATTGAGGGGGAGCCTCTGGATCAGCTTGAAAATGTGTGAATCTCTCTGTTTGGGGGTCAAACCTGTCTAATCCGCTTCTGGTTCCAACCCAGAGCACATCCAAAGGGTCCACGTAAATTGCCGCGGCCCAGTCGTTACTGAGACTGCCAGGTTCATCGGGATCATGGGGGTAATGGTTCCAGGTACCAGTCCCTCGATCAAATCGATTCAGACCACCAAACATGGTACCAATCCAGATGGCGCCATCTTGGTCTTGATTTAATGACCAAACCATGTTGTCATTCAGGCTATTTGGATTGTCGGGATCATTTTTATAGTGGGCGAAATTCCATTTGTCCACATCCAGTTTGCTGACGCCTCCGCTTTGTGTTCCAAACCAGAGTACGCCTTCCCGGTCCTGGAAAATCGACCTGATAGCGTTGGAACTCAAACTGTGCGGATCACCAGGAATATTCTGGTAATGGGCAAAGGTTTCCTTTTTGGGATCAAAACTATTTAACCCGCCAGCGTACGTTCCAATCCAAAGAACCCCCTCCCTATCTTGATAAATCACTGTAATGGCATCTTCACTCAAGCTATCCCGATCACTGGGGTCGTGTTGATAATGAATGAACCGCTCATTCTCCGGATCAAACCTGTCAAGCCCGCTGCCATTGGTTCCAATCCAAAGCGTGCCAGACTGGTCTTGGAAAATCTCTGAAATATTATCGTGACTCAAGCTGTGAACGTCGTTGGGATCATTTCGGTAATGCTGCCAGCGCTTGTTTTCGCGCTCAAACCTGTTCAATCCTCCGTTGGCAGTTCCAACCCAGAGCACACCATCCTGGTCTTCATAGATTGCGGAAACTGCGTTGGAACTCAAGCTGTTCGGATCATCTGGGTTGTGCTGGTAATGGATAAAACGCTCGTTCTCCTGATCAAACCTATCCAGCCCGCCGCCATTGGTTCCAATCCATAGTTCGTCATTCCGGTCCTGGTAAAGTGCGGTGATTTCATCGCTGCTCAGGCTGAAAGAATCATCTGGGTCGTGCTGGTAATGGTTAAATTGATCTAGTTTTCTATTGAAATAGTCAAGGCCGCCATCATGGGTTCCAATCCAAATCAGCCCCGAATCATCTTCGAGCAATGCCGAAATCCAATTCGAGATCAGACTGTTGGAGTCATCCGGGTTGTGCTGGTAAATGGTGAAGTTGTAACCATCGTATTTGTTCAATCCACTCTCAGTCCCAAACCACATGAACCCCTGGCTGTCTTGAAGCATACAATCCACGGTGCTTTGTAAAAGACCTTGTTCCAGGGATATCGTATCAAACCGGAGGTGTTGACCAACCGATATTTTTTGTCCGGATGCGGCGAAATCCGTGACCTGTTCTGTGGGGGTGCTGACTGGAAGTTGCTCTATCGTAGGCGTGGAGGGTTTACAGGCTGTTGTCACAAGGATAATGGCAATCAATAAAACCCCATAAAGCGCACAGACTGAACTTCTATGATCGGATCGAATCATGGTTTACCTGAAAGATCTGTGTTGGTTTCAGCGAAAACTCAAGAAATTTTTCCCATGAGTTTTTGAAAGCATGTTGCCATAGGCATGCTTATATCTTACCCGATATTTGAGTTGAGAATGCTTTGCTTTCCCCAAATAGGTAACATCAGCGTTACTTGACGATTTTGGAGCTTACAACTAAAATTCCAAACAAACAACACGATATAGTCGAATTTCCCCGTAGGATTAGGGAGGGGTGGTGTTCGGGGATTGTCACAGATGGTGTAAATATAAAAAAAAACTCTCACATATTGAAAGAAATTTTTTTTTAGGAGTCTATTAGGGACCGATTTCTCCAAAATCGCCATCACTATCTTCAAGAAGCAATAGTGCTTACCCAAGCATTGCTTATACAGCACTAAAACCCCAATCTCCTCGGATCATTATTTTGGTTTTCATCATCAATATCATCCCCCAAGATAGCCTGAACCGTTTTACTCTTCTCTTCTGCGAAGTCTTCGTGAGGAGTTAGCAACTCCGATAACAGCGGCCTGAGCTTGCGCGGCACCAAATTGGATATCGCCGCCACAGCCTGCTCTTGCCAATCTCCTGGCTGGGCGTAATCTTCAGGATGGACTGCGATGACTTCACGGATAATGGCCTGCACACGTTGAGTATCTGTTCTGGCAATTGGTTTTACGTCTACCAACGTAGGAGGCTGCCAACGTCCCCCAATACGCGCCCGCAGCCAGGCGCGTAACGACGGTAAGTCCAGGGTAGTATCTCCATAGCGAGTCGTCAGATTTAGGGTAGTACGAATCAGGTCAGCGTCTTCGGGGTCAGGGGAAAAGAAAGCCTGGGTAGATGTATTGGCCAACAACCCCTTCACCACCGCTTCGAAACCTTCGATCTCCCGCATCATCGACAAGGACTGCGCCAGGGCAAAGACCCGCGCTCCAAACTTGGCTCCCTCCGAGAGCATGGCTTCCAGCATCATGCCCCCACCAATTTCCTGGAGTTCGTCAATCACGAAGTAGAAAGGAACTGGTTGATATAATGTCACCTTACGAAAAGCGGCTTCGAAAACATTGTAGACAACACCCGCCGTCATCCTGGCCCCTTCGCGCCCCATCTCTCCGCTGGGCAGGCGCAAGACGATCCAGGCCCGCTCCCGGATCCATTTCTCCAAGTCCACAAATCGATTGTGATGCATGGAAGCAAACAACCAGGGCGATAGTTCCAGCGCCATGGCTTTGGACATCACCGGACTGACCACCTGCGTGACCCAGCCATGGCTCCAATTGCCATGCTCATCTGACAATTGTCCCAAGAGGGCATCCAGCGCCAGACTGCCCATACGATCCACCGGATCGAGATAGGCCATCGTCGAATGACGCCATTTGGTGTTGAACGCCGCAAAGATGACATGAATGAAGCCCATGTGGTCCTGGGGGTGTTCCATATTCCAGGCGTGCGCCAGGCGAAAGAGGGCCAACAAAGCCGCTTGCATACGCGGCCCCCAATAATCATCCCAAATTCGCCGCCCTACCTGGATGATGGCGTTGCCAGCCCAGGTAAATTCAGGAACGGCCAACAGATTGAGTGGCACGATCTCGGGTTGGTCTGGTGTGATCACTCGTAGCCTGCGTATACCTTCGCTGCGTAACGGTTCAGGAAGGTCATCGACCGCCTGGAGGAAGGCATCAGCTAATCCTAAATGGGGATCCACTAAGAAGATTCCAGGAGCATCATCCCCTCGAGCGATCAACTGTTGAAGCAATGAATACACAAGCGACGATTTCCCCGAACGACTGCCCCCGGCGATAACACCGTGCCCATCCGGATCAACACCAATGGATTCACCTGTAGCAACGCTTTCCCCAATGCTGAATTTCGCCGCCACCAAAGCCGGAGCAGGCGGCGGGGCAGGCACTTCCTGCAGCACCTCGCGATCGATAACCCCGGCGCCCTCGCCGATCTCAGGCGGCGTGACCAGCGCAGCGATCTCCCCTGCTGGCAACGGCATTGTGTAAGCGCGCACGTCTGGCCATTCGCCTTCGATGCGCTTCCAGGTGCTGATCCCCCCCAGGAAAGCTATAGACTGTGGGCTAGGGGCACTTAGGGAAAAACTGACCATGAGTAATGTGTCTTTGGCACGGGTCTCCAACAAATCCTGGGGAATCGAACGCCAGCGCATCCATTGCTGCATTCCCAGCGCGCCAACGAGGAACAGCACACCGCCACCGATGACACCCAATGCTCCAGCAGCCAGAGATAACCAACCTGCGCTGAGGCTCCCCCCAGCAATCATAGCAACCATAGCGCCAACGATCAAGACAACCCGCCACAGCGCCAGACGCAATCCCCAGGGGTTCGGTGTGTCATTGTCCACGCCATGACCCGTGCCGTAAGAGTAGGATGCCAGAGCGCGCACACGCTCTTGCAATCTTGAATCCTTGCCAAGCAACCATATCCGTAATGATGTCTCCTGTCCTGGAGGTACCTGATCCAACAACTGCCCGCCCAAGGCCAGGAAAGGATCGCCTTCTGAGAGCACCAGGTTGGGGATATGTTCCCCCGTTTTGAGTACGTAGGTCTGACCATCTGAAAGACTGATTGACGCTTCACAACGCGCCCAGCGCGTCTGTTGGTGCACCAGCGAGGCCCAGGATTTGACCACGCCCTGGCCAAAGCTTGGCGGGGCGTGCAGGCGTACCCGCACACCGTTTTCAGTAGCCAGAATCTCTAGCACAACCGGATGGGGAGCCTGCCCCAACCAGGAAGCGATCTGCCCCCGAATTTTAGGAAACGAAATCGGCGCAAATTGCAATTCCCACGTTTCCCACTCTCCAGAGCATAAAGGGCAGAGGCTAGCATGGTGTTCATACCCGCATTGGGTGCAGATGGTTTTCATAGTCATATAGTCAAATGGTCTGATAGTCTGGATAGTCTGATAGTCCTTAGTCGAATCGTCAGTAGTCAATCTAATAGCCATGTGTGAGGAGAATGTCTATCAGACTATGAGACTATATACTATTTGACTAATTCGTCGCCCCCATCTTCTCCCAGAACTCCAGCCAGATCGGCGGGATGTTAACCAGAACTGGAAACAGCGAACTACGCCCGCCTGAAGGTGATGCCAGGAAAATCCTTGGCGGCAGCGTGGCTACTCGCTCCGCATTGCGTTTGGCTTCGCTCTCAGCGACCCCCAGCGAACGAAAGAACTTAAAGGCTTCATCCGGCCCCAGGCGACCGATCAGGGCTGTCGAGGCCAGACTCAAGGAGGTGGGGTTTTGCGCCAGGTCGGAAGGCAAATGGGTTGTCAGGGTCACGCCTACCCCACGTTTGCGCGCCCTGCGGCCTAATTCGTCCAATAGATCAGAGAACGGGCCACTGCGTAGTAAGCGCCAGCCCTCATCGATATAGATATCCATCGGGTTGCGGCCAACGGTGACAGCGTGATATAAAAACCAGGCCAGCACGGCGTGAACGATGCCCTTGTTTTCTTTGCGCAACGTGGACAGGTCGAAATTCCACCATTCCCCTTGCGGGAAATCCGTCGAGAGCAGAGCGTTCGGACGGTCAAAGAAGCCATCCAGTAAACCACCCCGCATATAGGGGCGCAGCAGTGCGATGGGAATGGCGGTCTCCGGCGCGTTGACCGTAGAGAGGGTATCCAGCAAATCTGCAATCGACATGCGCCCTGGACGCCGTTCCCATCGCCGCTTGACCGCTTCGTGTAAAGCAGCGTGAATGCCCGGGGTCAATGTGCCTTCTCCCCCCAGGGAAGCAACCAGAAAGCGCACCGCCAGGAGCATCTCGGAAGGGTCATTCCCCTGCAGGGGGTGCATCAAACAGGTTTCAGGATCTTCCGATGCACCAGCAGGGACGACTTTGCCGCCCAACGCCCGGCACAGGCGATTGTTTTCCCCTTCGGGATCAATGCTGACCACAGTGCGTCCCTGAAGCAGCCGCTGGGTCATCATCATGCGCATCAAGGTAGTTTTGCCCGAACCCATCTCGCCAAGCACCAGGGATACCGCGTGGGGAGGCTTTGGTGCGGCAGGGTCGAAACCTTCGACGGGTGAAAAATAGATGTCCCGGCCTTCTTGAGCATGGCTACCAATCCAGACCGCCCCTTCGGGTGGGTTCACTCGCCGCGCCGGAGCTGGCATCAAGGGTGTAGCTTCCTCGATCAACAAGACCGGTTCGTCCAGGCCGGGCAATAGCTTGCCCCCAGGCTGAAAATGGTGCAAGGCGCGTTCAGCGATATAGAACAAGCGCTGCGGCACCAAACCCTTGGCGCGCAGGTCCGTCTCCAGGACACGCCGGGCGGCATCGGCATCCTGTTCCCGGCCCGGTTCAGCAAATAACCCCGTCAGCAGGGTCGCCCGGAAGGCTGGTTTTCCCAGCGTCAAATCGGACTCAGCGGAATCGAGCGCCTGATCCATCGTGCGCTCAGCCATTGATGGTCGCCTACCGGTTTTGGCGGAAAGGGCCAGCAAAACCCCTTCGAATAGCGTGCGCCGGGCGCGCAGCGATTTCTTCATCGCATCCGGGAGTACGCGCTGTAAGACCAGGGAATAGATCGTAGGTAGGGCAGCTTGATGGAATGTTGCTGCGCTGACATGTGACCAGGGGCGGTTGGGCATCCCCGGCGAGCCGCTGCCGCGCACGGACATAGGCAGCAGTATGCCGTTGGGGAATACAAGGCGATCCTCGGTCACTTCTATGGCCTCGGCCGCCACGGCCGAAATATACTCAGACTGCTGGGGATTTGTGACCGTCGCGGGGTTTTTCTTCTTGGAAAATATCATAGAAAACAAGCTGCTATACGGTCAGGTCCGGATTGAATACCCACCTTGCCAGGGCACGAATATCATCGTCAGAAAGAAAGGCAATCTGCAAACCATAGGAACGAAACAACCCAGCGATCCCATCCCACCATCCCAGGCTGTCCTCGTTGGGCAGCACGAATTCTAGGATCGTGCGGCGCATGAAGGGCAGCGGGTAGGTTTCCAAAAACAGGACCAACCCGTCCTGTAATAAGCTCATGCCCTTTTGCTCATGTTGTGGCCATTCTTCGATCTGGGAACGAAAAGCCTCCCGGGGGATGGGATCCGGCCAGAAGATCTGCAGCATCCGCACCGTCCATCCCGGCTGCATCGAAGCTAGCAAGGCATGGTAGGCTTCCTGGGGGCGTACATCAGGCCGGTCTGGATCGGCGGTGATTTCGGCAAACAGGCGTGATTTCCCGCCCTCGCCGTACAAAGCACAATGCCCCCCTACCTGGTGGAAACCGCTGGCCAGGACAAATACCTGCGTTTTCCCTACCTGCCCTTCCTTATCACCGTTCACCATAATTAATATTGGCCTTTTCTACTTGGTTTTCCAATTCTGAAGCCGCTATAGCCCAAGATTGCTTTTGCTGAACATCGCCTCGAGCAAATTCAACTCCGATGTCCTGAAGCCTGGTCGCATCGGCCGGTTGCCAGTCGGCTGCAGGCTTTGACTCTGCTCATCGAAGCGGAAAAGGGGCGAGAAGGTCGGCCGCCCTGCGCTTTTCTCTACGATGGGAGAGACTTCGACGACCTCGCGCACCATCTGCCCGTAGATGTAATCGCGCTCGATATACACAATGGTGGTGACCGCCTCGGCGAAACTCTGGGCGATTTGGGCCTCCGACATGCGCTGCGCATCCGGGTGCGACTGCACCACTTGCAGGAAGCGCGGCCAGACGTGTTCGGCGCTAGTAGCATGGATGGTAAATGCTGAATGCCCGTGCCCCGTGGCGGCCGCCCGCACCAACTCCCAGGCCTCGGCACCACGGGCCTCGCCGATCACCACCCCATGCGGGCGCGAACGCAGTGCTGCCCGGATGAGGTCATACATCGTCACCGCCGGGGGACCTCCGCCGATGGCCGGACGTGTCACCGCGTAGACGATATTGCCGGTGTCGCTTTTCTTGTCGCCATCCCAACCATTGAGCACGATTTCGTTGCTGTCTTCGATAATGAACAGACGCAGCGCACCGGGCGGATAATAATCGATCATCTCTTGCAAAATGCGCTGGCTGACGAAGGTTTTCCCCGATCCCGTTGAGCCTGCCACGATCATCGTGCCGCCATGCACCATTACGGCCAGCAGGTAATTGGCCACTTCTGGCGTGATCACACCGTTTCCCCGGGGGAAATCCACCGGTGAGAATGGAGGGCGTTTGACTGGCGGTAGGCGGTTCTGGCATAAAAACGCCAGGCTCTTTCTACCCTGGTATTCTTCTTTGGTGCGGTAGTTGCTGACACGGATAGTAATCGTATCCCCATAAGGAGAAGCCGGGGGCATGATGTAATTAATGCGCAGCCCCTTGCGGCGGATGCCCTGGTCGGGCACCGGTACCATCACCTGTAGCATAGCGTCGGAAACGGGGTGGTCAGGCGAGGGAGGACGCTGGGCAGCCCGGTCGATCAGCACCCGCAAGGCGTCCCCAACACTGGGCGGCGCTGCAGTGGCATATTCCCAACCTTGGCTGGTGGTGTAAATATAGATGTGCCCCAGGTTGATGGCGATGTCTTCCACGTCAGTACGGGCAATCAATGCCAACAATGACCCTAAACCAGACAACTCGCCAATCAGGCGGGTGAGATATTCTTCCGGCAGAACCAAGCCCTGGTTGGCTGCCTGCTCTTGAACTTTATCGAAAACATCACGAGCTAACGCTTCGATATCTGTAGTAGAGAGATGTCCTTGTCTGGCCTGGGTGGCTTTCTCCGCGCGCCCCTCCTCCATAAGCGTTTCCCACCAGCGTTGCAGTTCATCATCGTTGTGTTCGTCTATAGTGGGTTTGATGGCTTGGTCAGTGAGTTCGAAAGGGGATTTTGGCACGAGTTACTCCTGATCGTTTTCTTTGGATTTGTACAATTGGTGCATTTGTTTATACTGGAAGATCAGGAGCGAAAAAGCTTACCCCAAAACCCTTTGCGTTTCTTGGACCCCCCATCCACCAGACCAACCCGGGCAGCCCCTTCGCGCACCGCCGGGACGAAGTTGGCTCCAAAGCCAACCAGGGCGTCAGCAAAGGCACCCAGTTCTTCCAGCCGCTCTCGCTTTTGGCGCCAGATCAGAATATCATCTCGCCGGTCACTGTTGACCGACTGGCTGGCCAGAATGGCTTCCACGAAGGGGATGATCCCGTTGGGCGTGATATCTAAGGAGATATTGTCTTCCTTTAACGATCTCTCCAGCAAGCGGTGGGCTTCTTTGAAACCATTGGGGGTGACTTGGTTGTAGCACAACTTGACCCGGCTGCCGATGAACTCATGGGCAGCTTCGCGACCAACAGCATCACCCATCGAGCGGATCATGCGGGCGATCCAGCGCCGGGTTTCCGCCAAATCGGGGATCTCCGGTTTGATCACGATGGCGATCCCCTCAGCGAGCTGTAAGGCCGCCCGGTGGACCACATGGGCCGGGTTGATGCCCACATCCACGACCAGCACGCCACCCGAAGCAACGGCGGCTTCATACAAACCACCCAAGGCTTCCAGGACGCGCTCCTCGTCTTGCAAGGCTTTATCACCCAGATCGTCGGTGATCAAACCGGGCAGCACCTTGAGTGTTGGCAGTTCGTCTATCGGCGTGAAGGCATCCAGATAGGCGGCGCCGGAAGCGATGGTGTCCATCGGGGTGTCTGTACGGGACAACACCCGCTTGCGCAACAGGCCGATCATGGTTTTCTTGACCCGCCGGAGACGCAGATGATACTGCAACGAACCGGCGTTGCCATCGGCGTCCACCAGATAGGTGGTAATGCCGCTCAGGGCGTAGAGTACGGCCAGGTTGACGGCCAGGGTTGTCTTACCCGTCCCGCCCTTCGGAGAGGTGACAGCGATCTTGCGCACGGCCATCCCGGATTGGATGCGGGCGCTCATATCACTGCCCAGCACCGCCCGCCGGTACTGCTCAGCAGCATCACGGCCACCTTTATCAGCGCGCCGGATGTCATCGAAGAGGCGGTTGGTTTCCACTTCTGAGAGCGGGTAGGCGAAGGCCGGGATGCCCGAACCGTTGGCCCAGGCTGTCAAGCCATCTGACTCCCCGGCGACCAGGAAGATCATCTTGCCACGTTCGGCGGCCTGTAGCAGGCTGTCAGGGGAAACAGATGCTTCGGGAGATATCACCACAACCCCCTTGAAGTCGAACAGGTCCATGTGTTGCGGGGTAAAAGTCGCCAGTTGCGCGGCAACGCTGTGTCCCTGTTCAGATAGCTGCAAATTCAAGCGAGAAGTGGTTGTGCCTGCACCGAGTAATAGGATTTGCATAGTAGGTTTCTCCCTCTACGGATTCGGCGTAGCTGTTGGGTCGCTCGACTCGGCGGGAGCAGCAGGGGTTTCTGCCCCAGCAGGAACAGTAGGAGACGGCACAGGCGGAGCAGCTTCGGGTATATCAGCAGGAGCTTCCTCAGCGTTTCCATCTCCCAGGACTTCCTGGCGATCAGATAAGAACATCTCCTCGAAATCCCAGTAGGTAAAACCCGGGGTAGTTTCATCCCAGCCGCGTGCCAACAAGGAGATGACCACTTGATCGCTTTGCTGTATGGCCAGGGAAAGGGTCTCGCGGTTTTCGTTGGGAACCAGCAAGATGAGCATCTCGCTCTGCTGGTCGCCGGTGGTGAAATAGCCCGTCTGGTCTCCCGATGGGTAGCCATCGCCGCTTCCCCCTGAAGACTGTGGCTTGGGTGGCAGACCCTGGATGTTGATCACCCGCACACCCTCTGGAAACAGGTCTTTTGCCAAGGGAGGAAAGCCTCGCGCAAGGGCTGCCTCACGCTCTTGGGCTTCTTCATCTTCCTCGGTGAGGACATCCGAAGTCGGTGTGATTTGCGCTACCAGGGTCAAGGCGATCTCCCCTTCGTTGATCTCCAACCCTGTGATGATTTCGGGTTGTGGCGTGGGTGTAACTTGTGGCTGCGGGCGGGAACCCATCACCACGGTCAGACCAATCAGATCGCCGGGCAAGAAGGTTTCGATGTCCGGTGCGACCACGTTTTTGGCCTCCAAGGATAAAGGAAAGAGGCTGTGATCAGGGAACCGGGCCAGCACGGCTGAGAGCCGGGTACCCTCGCCTGCAGAGGCTAGAACCGCGTTGCGGAAGATCGGTTGACCTGCCCGCATGGGCAGCGCCACAGAGCCACCGATCAGCGTGCTGCTCTCATCAATAGGGATATATACATCCAGGTTGTCGTCCTGGTAGACGGTTTTCTGGCTGATATCCGCTGCTGTGATCACATCCCCGATTTCCAAATCGGTGGCCGCCGCCAAGACATCTATGGTCGGGGGCACTTGCGCGTCCGCGAACCATTTCATGCCGAAGAACGTCAGTAAGAATACGACGATCGAGAGTCCGATGATGCCTACGTTCAGGCCGATGGATTTGAGTCGTTCAAGCATGGGGGTTCCTCCAAGAGATGAGAATTATTCCGGGACGCGCCAATCCAAACCGCTGGTGGCCAGGGCTTGTTGGTAGGCTGGATTACCAGCGATGCGGTCATTGAGTTGGGCGAGGGTCTGCTGTACAAGGTAGTAGAAAACCACAAGGACGAAATCAGTGTTGAAATGAGGAGAATGCAGGGCCTGGTGATATGCCGAGGAAATCGCGCGCAGGTCTATCATCGCTTCCGATGCAGCCAAGGCATTGGCCGAGGCTTGTGGCATATCCGGGAAACAAGTGCAGATCAACCTGGTGAGTTCGTCGATTATCTGGGATTCTGTTACCTCTGGATGATCTTTTGTTATTCGTTTTGGCATCTGAGACCGCCTGCCAAAAGACCGGTCGTTGTCGGCGCGTTAGATATAACCATCGTGATGCAATTCTACAAATTAGCAGAGCAGGGTGTCATAGAAATATCCCCCAAAGTTGGTTGACTGGTCGGATGGAAAAAGAGAAGGTGTTTGGGTATGCAATGGTGATTAGCGAAGCTAATTTCTATCCGGATATAACGGTTATGCTTCCAACACTTAGAACGTGGGTCATTAGATTTGTATTGCCAGCGAGATAGGGGATTTCATGGTCTTCCCACTGAAAAAAAGCCCAAAAACGCGCCTTCAACTCGCCCCAGATATAGATTCCCCCGTTTTCAACCCATATCGCACCTCTTACCATACTGTGAACTTAGGAAATTGGGCTTCCTGTATTGTCTATCTTCGTTTACCTGAAAACCGGAATGTAGGCTGATATCCAAGCCATTTAATCAAAACGTAATCGCCGCAACCAGCGATCGGTCTCCCTGATGACCGCCTCGATGCGGGGTAACTCGGGCATTTGTCCCTGCAACCGTGGTTCCCACAGACGACCCAGGGTACCGCTTTTGCGTGTCAGTACATTATCCAAATGTGCCGGATTTAAACCTTTGTGCTCCATTTTCCCGTCGAGTTGGATTGACACGCTCTCGATATCAACCAATTGGTGAGTCAACAGATAGTGTATATCGTACAGATCGCGGGGTTCGGTGCGTCCCAATAAAGCACACAGCTTCTCGGCTAATATCTCCTCTGGAGAGTAGCAGTAGAGCGTTTCGACCCGCTGTTTGCAATCGCTGTAGGGTATCTGAATTGGTGCTTCAACGAGAGGAAACACTAATACTTCGTCACGTGTAAAGTCGGCTTTGAGAAAACGGCTACTCAGGTCACCGCGTAATGGACCAACGTAATTCAAATAGTAGGCTGGGCTGCCTGATTGATGAACATCTACCTTGCGTATTGCCAAGGTGATGTTGACCTCGCGCCGCAGCCAGGGAAACAAGGCTTCGATCTGAGCCGTCAAATCATCATTTGAAATCTCATCCAAAAAGGTGAAGTCGAGATCTTCAGAGAAACGATACCTGGGTTCGTAGATCTTCTTGATGGCTGTGCCGCCCTTGAATGCCAAGAGTTCACGCAGCGGTGAGTTGGCAATGGCGAGTAGCACCCAGGTCAACACATAATCTTTCTCGATGGTTTTATCACCCAGCCCATAGCGATGAGCCAGACGAGAGATTTCACTTGGAAGGATCATAGTTATGTTCTCACAATCGTTTGTAAAGTCTCTGTTTCCAGGTTGAGACGCAACCGCCAGCGGGCAAAATAAGCACCCTCGTCGGGCAGTAGCGGATCGAGCAGGGCGTAGCCTGTGCTGATCAGGGTTTGCAGTTCCTCGATCAAAGCCGGCGTGCCTAATTCATATAGTTCCAATAGATAGCCTAACCGCTGGGCTGCAGCGCGATGACCTAGTTTCTTTGCGTAGCGTCCCATCTTTTCCCAATCGAAATCATCCTGGCGCATCCACAGACCAACGGCTACCTGGCTGGTGCCAGCACACAGGTCAGAACGACTGAGGCCATCCAGGATGGTCTTTTCCAGATCGCTAATCGTGACTTGCTCATAGGATGTCACCCAGTTCGCTTCACAACCCCACAACGTCGATTGAGGAGCATAGACGAAGTGATATGGTACATCTAAGATCTCCCTGTTATTGAGTCGCCGGGGCGTGGTTACGATGACGCGTGTGACAGGGCGGGTCAGCATATTGTGAATATCCATGGCGCTTTCGTGCGAGATACAATAAGGCGTTCCCTCTAAAATCTCGCGGGCGACAACGTAGCGGTTGAGCTGCGGCATGGCGTCACTCCCTGAGGAGAGTGGCACGATGGCATACAGTCCTGCCGTCAGGCGCACTAACCAGCCGGCGCGGGTAAGCCGTCGCAAGATGTGCACTGTTGTATTGTAGCTTTTGCCTAAAATTTCTTGCGCATCAGCAATGGAGAAAATCGTTCGATTGTTTTCAGCTAGCGCGGTGAGCATTTGTGCACTGGTAGCGCCTAATGTCTTGGCGGGCATGGATATATACCTCTAGTAAGGCTTCGAATTATGTTCAGTGTATGCAAAGTGACGTTATACGTCATATTTTATACATGAAACATAATTTGTCAAGCATGAATCTCTGGTTTTCCGCCCCAGAGAAGAGCACAGAAAAACACAAGCCGCTTCACGCTGTTGGGAAAGAATTGTTTCCATCAACAATTAATCTGATAGCGATCTGACCGTTTGCGGTCTTGACGCCATATGGAACTCCCCTATATAATTTCAACACTTCATTTTTGATTGACAATCTATATTTCACCCTCTGAGAAAGCCTGGCGAAAGCTAGGTTTTTGTGCTTGTACAACCACACTCTCCCAGGGATGCAGTTTTTGCCTTCCTGATTGCCGGCTGGACTGCTGACACGCTGTGGATTTGCGCCGCTGGAAAGGTTGATGACATCTGGGTTACCCAACGAACTTGGTGTTGCTTGGCTTCGAGCCGAAGTTTAGTGCTGGAATCAGAACACTACCTCGCTCTCTGCTGTGAACAATTTAGCTCAGCATCATCAAGCCGGCGTGCTTTCCAATGCAGCAGCTGTATCTACTCACAGCACGAAAAGCCCCCAATGTGCTTCCTGCCGTGGGGGCTTCTCCCCTTTCTTTTCTCCCTATCGTTCGCCAATCACATAGGTCAAGGCAGCTCTTATCTGAAACGATAGCAGCTGTATTTTTTCAGCCCCTCCAGGTATCTAATGCCCTGAGGGGCTTTTTTGCTTTCTCAGAGCGCAGTGTCTAAACGACACTCCTCCGGCCGGCATGAGTCACGCCAGCGACAACTGAATACAACCTGCGGGCAAATCCCCCCAGCACATCCAACATGGGAAGAAACCCCGCAGAAGAAAAACGGGCGCTGTTCCGGGTCGATCCCGGCAGCGCCCGTTTTTGATTCCCCCGTTCATTTCCATCATCCTTCGAAAGGAGAAACATATTACTTCCTGTTATAATATTTTTGTGATTGATATTCAAAAACAGGTCCAACACTGGAGAAATGGCGCAACTGAGGACTGGCAGGTTGCTCTTGAATTGCTAAACCTGGGAAGAACTCGCCACAGTTTGTTCTTCGCTCACCTAGCTCTCGAGAAGATCTTCAAAGCCCATGTTTGCCAGGTGACGAAGAATCTTGCACCGCGCATTCACGCCTTGCTTCGCTTGGCTGAATTGGCAGAGTTGAAGTTGTCTCAAGATCAACTTAAGTTTCTAGCACGTTTCGACCGTTACCAACTCGAAGGACGCTATCCTGATATGCTGCCGCCAGCTCCAGATATCGAAACAACCCAAGAAGAAATAAACCAAGCTATGGAGATACTGAAATGGTTGAACACTCAATTCTAAGAACGGTACAGAATTATTTAGACACCGTCCGTCATGCTGGCATTTATGTCAGCCGGGCTATTCTTTTCGGTTCCCATGCTCGTGGAGAAGGCCATCCTGACAGCGATATTGACATCCTGGTGATTGCGCCAGAGTTTGATGAACCCTATAACAAAAAACTGGTCGACCTTTTGTGGGAGTTACGTGTCGGATCAGATAGCCGTATCGAACCTATCCCTGTGGGGGAACACCAATGGCAAGAAGACGATTCTAGCGCCATCATTGAAATCGCCAGGCAAGAGGGGGAAGAAATAACTTTGCCAATCGCTGCTTGATCTTTACAATGAGCTGATTTTCCCAAATTCCACGACAAAACTAAGTGTAATCACTAGCCCCTCAAGGCAGTTTGTGCCCTGAGGGGCTTTTTGTTTTTTTCAGGACGGAATGTCCGACTGATACTCCTCCGGCCGGCGTGAGTCTAGCCGGCGACAACTGAATACAACCTGCGGGTAAATCCCCCCAGCACCACCAACATGGAGGAGAACCCCCGCAGAAGAAAAACGGGCGCTGTTCCGGGTCGATCCCGGGCAGCGCCCGTTTTTGATTCCTTCCATCCCCAATTTGCCTAGGAGGTAACCATGTTCAAGAAAGTCATACTCATCCTACTGGTCTTCATCATCCTACTTTCCCTGCCCACACTGGCCAGCGGAAGCGGTGATGAAAGTGAGCACCATAAGTGCCCCGATCTCGTCTGCTTGCTGGCAAGAGTTATCGACGCCGCCGGCAACCGCAACGGCGGGGAAGATATTTCCGACATCCTGGCGATCTTATCGGACTAATAAAGGACCGACTGATGTATCCCCGGTACAAAAAAGCACTGATCGCCGCCCTAACGGCATCAGGCGTTTCCCCGGAAGCGGCTGATGACCAGGCGGACCAAATCCTATCCACCCTACAAGGAGACTCTACTATGAACGCCCCCAAAACAAAAGCAGCGGTGGTCGCCGCTGCTCAGTGTTCGTTCACCCGTCAAAGTGAACATATGTTCTCAGTATACCAGAATACCCCCGAAACGCAAGAGCAAAACAAAAAAATCTCCATTGAATAATAGTCTGCCCGGTTCTCGCTTACGTGTACCAGAACGCACACTGCAAGGGCGAAGCACTTCCCTGCTCTATATAGAATTATGTGCTGGCGATCTCCCCGCGTGCTTCCCGATGTATGGTTATGCCCCCCTACGGGATCATTGCGTCTCGTGGGGCTTGAAGTGACGATCAATTCATAACCACAACACAAGGAGATCAGCTGTGAGAACCATGGCCTATGTCTTGTTCCTGCTGGGCATTGCTGCCAGCAACCCGCACGAGTTGCTGTGCAGCGTCCTGGAATCCTTCCAGGTATTACTGGCGCTGTTGGCCTAAGCTAAAGGCAGCCGATAGCGGCGCAGCACCCCCAGCGACAACCCCATACAATCCCAATCATATGGTGAATCAACCACCGGAAAGGAGTGCGACCTTATGACCGACATCCTCGAGGATGCCAGGATATTACTTGGCACCCCGGTCAAAATCGACGAGCGCCGCCGTTGGGCGACCTGGTGGTGTCCCTTTCATCCCGACGAACAAAAAGCGGGCGTTTCTGGCAAGCCCAACTTCGGCCTGCAGATCGATGAAGGCTACTGGAAGTGCCTGCGCTGCGGCGCCAGCGGGGGCGGTCTCCCAGCCCTGGCAAAAAAACTGGGGGAAGATTGGCAGCCGGCGCCAGAGTCGTACCGGCGCAAACCCGAGATCGTGCAGCCCCCTGAAGTGCGCGTGCTGGATGAAGCCCTATCCGTCTCTCGCAGCGCCTTTCACGACAGCCAGGCCTGGGCCTACCTGCGCGACGAACGCCAGGTTTCTTACCAAACAGCCCTGATCTACGGTCTGGGGGTTGGCGTGCCGCGGCCACAAGTCCGGCGCAGTACCTGGCAATCGGCCAAGAAGAGCCGCCTGGTTTCCGGCAAAGGCTGGTGGCTGTGGGCCGGCGGTATTGTATACGCCGAACCGGCCACTCAACCACTGGCCATCCAGGTGCGCCACCTGCGGGAAAAGGCAGCCATGAAATACCAGACCTGGGGCCGCTTACTGCAACCGATGGGGGCCTGGCGGGTCAACAGCCGCACCAGGCTGGTCATCGTGGTGGAGGGCATGGTTGATATGCTGATCTTCAGCCAGGCGCTGCACGAAAAGGGCATGCATGACGTCCGCGCCGTCTACACCGCCGGCGCCACGCCAGCCTACACGATGCTGGACTGGTTCAGCCAGCATCCCCAATACGAATACCTGCTGGTCCCCGATCCCGACGAGGCCGGCTATGGCTGGATCGAACCCGTATCTCAAGCCATCCGTAAGGGCGAAGGTAAATACGAAGTGCGCTTTCCTCCAGGTGACCTGGATCCAGATGAAGCGGTACTGGCCGGGTGGTGGCCGCCGGAATTGACCTAAAGAGATAATACGGGAGAAACGAACAATGAAGAATGCTGCCCTGATGTATAATTGCAGTATGGACGAGATCATCAAACCGCTTTTTTGGGATGTGAATTTTCAATCGTTGTCCTGGAATGAACATCGGGATTTCATCATCCGGCGCGTATTGGAGAGAGGTAGTTTTACTATGCTGCGCTGGCTGCGCAGGACGGTGGGGGATGAAGGCTTAGCTGCCTGGATTCAGACGCATCGCGGGGGTGGTCTATCCCCGCGCCAAATTGCGTATTGGCAAATCGTCCTCGACTTACCCCAATCCCAGGCCAGTCAGTGGATCGGAAATGCTTCGCTGACGGTCTGGGAACGGAGAACATCTTTATGAATAAAGATTACTTGCCTCAAAAGCAACAACAAATTCTTCAGACGATAGGAACAGTGATGAGCGAGCGCAATTTCTACCTGGCAGGCGGAACTGCGCTCGCAATATATTACGAACATCGGATGTCTGTTGACCTGGACTGGTTTACAGGGGATCAGCTGGGTGATGCAATGCAACTGGCAAGTAGTCTGCAATCTTCCTTGCCGCTTGAAGTCACAAGCGTATCTCCCGGTACTTTGTATGCGATGTCGGGGCAGGTGCAACTAAGTTTCATGGAGTATCGCTATCCGTTGTTGCAACCTTTGGTTTCATCGGATGAATTTGGCTGCCATTTGGCGGCACTGGATGATATTGCCTGCATGAAGCTGTCGGCGGTTGCACAGCGCGGGGCGCGAAAGGATTTCATTGATGTTTACACGCTTGTTCAACAACACCGTCCTTTGTCTGAACTTTTAAAGCTGTATCAGCGAAAGTACAGTGTGCAGGACATATCATCTGTGCTGTATGGATTGGCCTATTTCAACGACGCGGAGAGAGAACCTTTGCCCGAGAGGTGGAATGGTAATTGGAAGGAAGTGACATCATCATTCCACCAATGGTTGAAGGCTATTGTCTAACACCACAGAATAATCGTAGATTAAAATCCCCCGCCCAGCAGGCGGGGGATTTTGATTCTCCGGTAATGCTGCTCGAAGAAAGGAGACACGATCTCCGTTTCTTGGTCCAAATGCGGGCGGATTTGGGAGCGGGCCCCATTCCTCGATGTACCCTGCCCGGTATCAAACCCAGACGTTGGTGAACGCCGCCGGTGGCCCAGCGGACCGCTCCGCGCGCCTGGGGCGGCCAATCCTTATCCCGAACACAACCGCCTGGCCATGCAAGCTGTGCCAGTGTACGGCCAATGCCCAGTGAGAACGAATCAACCAATACAGCCCAAGCTCTCATCCCTGCCGATGTATTCTAAGAGCGCATGAGAGCGCAGCGCAAGTAACCAAAACAAGTGGACGCCCAGGAGTGTGTCATTGCCCTTCGACGAGCTCAGGACATCGCCTTGGGCGTCTTTTCTATTCTGAACAATAAGGAGTGCAAAAATGAATACCTGGCAAGAAGAAGGAATTCGACTGGCCGGCATGCTCGTCAATGCCGTGGAAATCATCAACCAATCGCTTCCCCATGTAAAGAACCGGGGCCATCGCCGGGAAATCCAGCGCTACCTGGCCGGTGGTGGAAAAGGATCATTGCCCTCCCCGCAGGCTCTTCGCTCCCTGGAGACCGGCATCATCGCGTCCAGGATGATGAGCCAGAAGGAACAAGGGAGCTAGGGCGCAGGGGAGCGGTGGAGCAGGGGGGTGCAAGGGAGCGCGGGCGCAAAACGTCTCCCAAGCCCCCTTGCACCCTAGCCCCCCCCTGCTCATTGTAGTTCGCCTGGCCATATTTCATCCAAGGAATGAATGAACAGTTTGTCTAATGGCTCAACTGGCGCCTTGGGGCGGGGATACTCGGGTTTATTTCGAGATAGACGTTCGATTTCCTTCTCGATGAAGGCACTAATCGTTTCGTTGCGGGGACCGTGACGTAATTCTTCCCCGGCTTTCTTTTCCTCGATGAGATCGTTGATCGCCTGGCGTAGTGAGTGATCCATATCCAAGTTTGCGACGATGACATTGAAATCTGTGGGGACCACCCCGCGATCTTGCTCCATCCAGAGAATGGCTAGTAACGGGCGCAAGACATAGAAATACTTTTTAACCCACACTTCGCTGCCGCGAAGATAGTCTCGCAAATTGCCCTCGGCCATGTGCAAATAGTGATATGTGCAGGCTTTGCGTGAATAATATTGCGGAGCCAATGCACGCAATTCCTGGGTGGTATTGAATTTCTCCCAATACACGATCGGCGAACCTAGCCACTCCATCAAGGGAGGATTTGATTTTCTGAAAAGCCGTAAAGCCTTCTGTAGATCCCAGCCGCTGATGTCAAGATTGCCGCTAATCGGCTTTTCGATTACATCACGTCGCTTAGAGATTGACAGATACCAGTCTAGGCGATGGACGTAGATAAAGCGAACATCGTAATCGCTATCCTCGGACGGGAAGCCCCAGGCGCGGCTGCCAGACTCGCAGGCGTAGATGACTTTGACATCGTTCTCGCGCTCGATCTGGGAGAGTTCAGCGTTGATTTTTCGAGTGATTTCAACTGCCATTCGTAGGACTGCTACCATCTGGCGTGAGCGTAATGGTCGAGGATGTTTTGATCTTTGGAAATCAAAGCATTCTCCTGTAGTGCTGCATTGGCAACGATCAACCGGTCGATAGGATCACGCGTCCACGAAACGGCCATTGCCCGGCTGACAACAGTATCGAAATCCTTCCCACAAACTTGAAGCCCGATACGGTTTGATAGATCTGCTACGATGACATTGGCATTGTCTTTGATCCGCTGAATCTCGTACAGGTATTGCAATTCCAGACGAACAATAGGCGAGATGAAGACCTCATTTTCGTTCATAAGGGTCTTGACGGGTTGGCTGAATTTATCGACTAATCCAGCATACAACCATACAACGATGTGCGAATCAAGGTAAATCAAGATTCACCTCGTCGGCCCAATTGATCTCTACAAGTTCTTCCGGATCGCCCTGGATTGCTTCGGGTCGATGGATTAAATTCTTTAGCTTATCCACATGATCGACGGGCACAATTTTTAGTTTTTTGTCGCCCTTCTTGATTTCGAGGGGAATGCCAGTGTTCAATATCTCATCGAGCAAGTTATAGATATTGGCCCGTAGTTCGGTTGGTGTAATTGTTTTCATAACATATCCTTACGTACATATAATATGATTACGTACGTACATAATAAAGCGAATCATGAGCCGTGTCAAGCCCAATTCGGATAAAATACAAGATGAAGGAAAACGAGGAATTCAAGAATGATAAGATCTGATACATCTCCCCCAATGAGCAGTCAAATTACCAATATCGAAAGGGCTGGCTTTTGGTTGCTCGTCGAAAATGAAGAGCTCTTTGTCCCGTTTGATCGTTATCCAGACTTTCGCCACGCCACGGTTGAAGAAATCTATAATTTCAAACACGTTGATGAGGATTTCCACTGGCCTGATCTGGATATCGATATCGATCTGGAGGCCTTACGGCATCCCGAACGATTCCCCCTGATCTACCGGAAGTAATATCAGAAGACATCGTATCGATCCTTCCGTCCCCCGTCTATCTAGGCGGGGGATTTTTCTCTTAAATCTGGGTAGAGCCAAGTACTTTCTAGTCAGTTCTCGTTTACGCCGGAAAAGGGAACAAATTTGGATTGGCACAGGTGTAGATGTAGGTGTATACTCAAAACAGGAGAAACAATCATGTCCAAATACCGTGCTCAAATCTTGTTAGAACCCGAACAGCATCAGGCGCTGTCCGAAATTGCCGAACAGCGCCAACAAAGTCTCTCTCACGTGGTGCGCGAGATTGTGGAAGACTATCTGGTCGAACACGATCTCGACGAACAGCTGCAGCAAGAAATCCAGGCTGTAAAGGCATTGGCTGACCTTCGACGAAAGATCCAGAAGCGGCGCGGCCTGATTACCGATGACCTGCTGGCTGAAGCCCGCCAGGAGCGCAGCGCGGAACTCGATCAACGCGGAGAGTCGACAGCATGAACATCGTCCTGGATGCTAACCTGATTGCCTCGCTAGTCATCCCCCTGCCCTACTCGGAGCAAGCCACGACATTGGTGCTTGACTGGAAACGACAGGGTTTGACCTTAGCTGCCCCATCATTGTGGAGCTACGAGGTCAGTACCGTCTTACGAAAAGCTGTGGTCACGGATTATCTGCCCTCCGACGAGTTGGATTTCGCCTTAGAGCAAGTTTGGAGTGTCAATATCCAGGATGTTCCAGCCAGTTTATCGCTGCACCGGCAGGCTCTGACCTGGGCTGAACGCTTAGGGCAATCGAAAAGCTACGACAGCGCCTACCTGGCCGTCGCTGAAGCCTTGCAAGCTGAATTCTGGACGGCGGATCGCCCTCTGGCGCAGTCTGCTCAACGTGCGGGCGCCCAATGGGTGCATTCGATCCTCGACAATTAAATTCGAGCCTCTTTCCATCTAGCTCAACATCCCCGCTGGGAAAATCCAGCGGGGATGTTTTTTGTAGGCAATAAGAGGATGTATGCTTCTCGAAGCTAATCATTCTGTACAGCCAGACAACGAGTTAGAAGGGGGGAACCTCATCTCTCTACCAAATTATCACTGAGCCAGACGACTTCATCGCCTGCGGCAGCTCCCAGCAACAACAAGGTCAACGCCGAGAGGCCGTCCGCTTCTCCCGTCAAGATACCCTCCCGCTCGCCTTCGGGCAGCTTATCCAACACAGAAGCGTCGACCCGCGCCAGCATACGCTCGCCGAGCTGCAAAGCGTAGGAGCCGTCTCCCTGGTCCACCAGGCAAGCTCTCCACTCCGCCTGCTTGCGGTGGTAGAGCTCGGCAACAGCCTGGCGCAGCACGCTGGTGGCGTCCAGTCCCCCTAAACGAGCAGCCAGCCACTCGATCTGTGCCAGGGTTTCTTCGGAAAAACGGTAGGTGCGGGTAATCAGATTGGACATCGATAAACCTCTACAGCGCACTATATCATGCCGTAATTACCCGGTCAATACTCAGCCAATAAATTACCCCAAGGAGGTGATCCATCCACAAAACATGCGTATGCGGACAAGTAATCAAGTCAATCATCGAAAGGAGTCAATATGTACGAACACCAAATCCACAACATGACCCGCACGGTGCAACAATACCTTGCCGATTTCAAAGGCATCCAGGTCGAAGCGGAAGATATCGCTGAACCGCTGCGAGAGCACTGGGCCGAATTCGCCGTCCATGTCTGGCACATCGAAGACGTTCTCTTCCAGGCGGAAAATATGGCCTTGCCGATGTCACGGTCCCAGGCCAGGGAAATTCTAAAAGGCATCGAAGCCAAGATCGACTGCGAAAACGGGATCACCTGGGTGACCATCGACGATGCCATCCAGCGAGAAACTGAAAAGATCAACTGGGCTGAACTTAGCGACGCAGCGATGGAGGCCTTCTCCGGTAACTTCGTCCTGGCGTGGCAAACACCCCTCCGTAAGCTGAACCGCTGGCGGCCCGTTACCGGCAGCCTGCTCGATGCCGCCCGAGGCGCGCGGGGAATCGCCCGGCGTTCACGGGTAGCCGTGCGGGTGCTGGCGACGGAGCCCTGGCTCGAAGATGATCCGGAAGGCGCAGTCGAGGTCGGCAATGAACTGCTGACCATAACGCCGGATCGAACCACCCCATCCAAGCCCATACCCCCAGCACAAAGCTCGCTGGCATCCCATGTCCAGTTCCCTTGCATCGCAGTGGGATAGGCCAAAGATACCCACTATCCAAAACAAATACAATCCAAATGTCAAACAAAAGGAGATTCTCATGTACCAGAAGATCATTATCGTTGGCAACTTAGGCGGCGAGCCCGAAATGCGCTATACCCCCACCGGACAGGCGGTGACCAATTTCTCGGTGGCTGCCAACCGCCGCTACACCGCTTCAGACGGGGGGAGAGTAGACGAAACCACCTGGTTTCGCGTCGCTGCCTGGGGCCGGCAGGCAGAAACCTGCAACCAGTATCTACGCCGCGGCAGCCGGGTGCTGGTCGAAGGGCGTTTGAACCCCGACAGACAGAGCGGCGGGCCGCGCCTATACCAGCGTGAAGACGGCTCGTGGGGCGCGTCCTACGAAGTTGTCGCCCAATCGGTGCAGTTCTTATCCACTCGCAGCGAAGACGAGGTTCTCTACCCGGACGGCGACACAGGAGATCTAGCGCCGGAAGGCGACGATATCCCCTTCTAGCCGGCAGATACCCCCTGGATACTCTCCTGGGGCAGCCTGCGATTTCAACGATCACCCTTTCCAGCCCCCTGGCGGCATCTGCCCTGGGGGGCTTTTTTCTTTCCCTTTCTACCCATGGAGGTCAAATCATGTTCGAACCGATCCCCCGTCCGCTCCCGCTGCTGGATTTAGACAAGCCCATCCGCGTGAGCGAACTGCTCTCTTCCCCCTGCGTACAAACCACACACCGTTCCACCTCCCCGGTCAACCGCCGTAAAGACATGGGCGTACAAGTATATCTGCGGGCCACAGAGAAGGGTCCGATCCAATATGGCGGCAAGTTATGGCGCAGCCTGACCAGCGTAGCCCCGATCCCCGATCACGATCCTGAGCGGGTACTCGAGCCACCACCGCCTTCATATTTCCGCGGCGTGATCCTGGATACTTGGGAGATACGCCGTACTTCCCGCCGCTACCACGCCAAATACCAAAATGCCGGCCTGGATGCCGCTTTCATCGATTTCGTCTTCGAATGCCTCGACAGCGCGCCAGGCGTATATCTGTCCGAGGAGCAGCGCGAACGGCTGTGGCTGACCATCGCTTCAACTGCTCTCCAGGCCGAACGCCCTATGGAAGCCTGGTACGGCCCCTGGCTGACGGAACCCTCTGTCAAGCTAGCCGCTCTGGAGATATTCAACACCTCACATTGGGGATCGATCATCTCACGCGGGCACAGCCTGTATATCGCCCACCGGAATGAAGTGCCGGTCCCCATCCCGGGGTGGATGGCACATACTTTCAACGCCGAGTTCGAAGCGGCGCTCTTCTAATCGAGAAAGGAAAATTCATCATGAAGATCAAGATTTTAGCCGAGAACCTGGCCCGCGGCCTGCGCACGGTTTCGCGCACCGCCTCGCTGCGCAGCACCTTGCCTGTGTTGGGCAACGTACTGATGGCTACCGACGAAGGCCGTCTATGCCTGACGACCACCAACCTGGAGACGACAACCATATGCTGGATCGATGCCCTGATCGAGCAGGATGGCGCTATCACCGTGCCGGCGCACACGCTCACCGATTTGGTGAGCACATTCCCCCCGGAGCAGGTCGACCTCGAACTCGACAGCGGGACCCAGACACTCAATGTGCGCTGCGGGGGCACAAGAACGAGAGTAAAGGGCATCGAAGCGGGAGAGTTCCCGCCCCTGCCGGAGCCTGGTCCCGGGCCAGCCATCGAAATCCCCGCTGCTGACCTCAAGGAACTGATCCGCAAGGTGTCCGTATCAGCCGCTTCAGATCAAGGCCGGCCGGTGCTGACTGGCGTGCTGGTGGCCATCGATGGGAATACCATCACCCTGGCAGCTGCTGACGGCTTCCGCCTGTCGGAGGGGGTGGCAGTGCTGTCCTCGCCGGCGCCCAAGCCGGTGCAGGCCATCCTGCCGGCCCAGGCGCTGGACGAATGGGTGCGCATCACGGGCGAGGGCGAGATGGTAGCGATGAGCTTTACAAACAGCCGTGCCGTCTTCAAGACCGAGCGGCTCTGGCTGGCTACACAGGTCATCGAAGGCAGCTTCCCGGACTACAAACAGATCATCCCGGCAGAATGGGGGACCCGCGCCGTACTCTCCACGGAGGCTTTTACCAGGGCCTGCAAACGGGCGGCCATCTTCGCCCGGGAGAACCCCAACAGCAACACGGTGGTCTTGAACGTCAACGGCACGGTGGAAGTCTCCGGAAAGTCTGACGAAAGCGGTTCGAGTCGCACGGTCATCGATGGCGAGGCCACCACCGAAGGAGAAGCGCTCAAGATTGCCTTCAATGTGCGCTATCTGCTGGACATCCTGAAGGTGCTGGATACCCCCAATGTGGCCATCGAGATGAGTTCGAACACCAACCCAGGGGTGATCCGGCCGGTGGGGGTAGAAGATTTCCTGCACGTTGTGATGCCATTGGCCTTGAGCGGCGGAGAAGGGGAAGTATAAGGCAAATAGTAGTCCAAAAAAAACTGAATCCACGTACGCTGTGCGCGCCTACGGCGAGTTCACCACGCTCTGCGGGCCTACGGCCGAACACGAAGGAAAAACCAAAAAAACCCTTCGTGATCTTCGTGTCCTCGCCGTAGGCGCGCACGCCAACGGCGGGCCTACGGCCAGCGAGCGTCCGTGGATTCCCAAATCACTATTTCACCGGCTTGTCCGGGTCAGGAGATTAACAATGGGACTTCATCACACAGAACGAAAGCGGGCAGTAGCCCGTATTGGTAAAGAATTAGAGACACGCGGTTGGACGCTCTTCGGCTACGACCCCGGCGAAAGCGATCCCATGACTGACTACTACCGGGCGGCGTCCTGGTATGGCGTGGCGGTCTGCGAAGAGAAATACCCTGGCGTGATCGCCTGCGTCCAGGTGGCCGATTTCACCGCCGAAACACGCTCAGGCGCAAATGGTTGGCCCGTTTTCCAGGCCACCCCCAAACGTCGAGGCTGGCATATCGAAAAGAACGGGAAGATCATCGAGACTGGGTTGGCCTACCTGGGTAAATGCGCCGACTATACAACAGGAGATGAGTCTGTAAAGCAGGTCGTCACGGCTATCGAACGGGCTGCGAAGCGGGCGATAACCACTCCTGCAGAGAACCCGCAAACTGGTGGCTCATTCGACGGCGATGACGTGCGGATCGAACACGACCGGGACTGGACCTGGCTCTTTTTCCAAGAGAAGCCGGCAGAAGATATCCGGGAAGGACTCAAAAGCATGGGCGCCCGTTGGAGAAGAACCCGCCAGGGTTGGTACTTCCGGCGGCGCGTCGAGCGGGATGAACTGGCCTGGCTGCTTCCAGGTGCTGACGAATCCTCTCCCACCATTCACACCAAGGAAGGCGTGGTACCTCTGATCCTCGATGACGAAGGCATGGACGCCGATCCCACCGGCTTCGAAGCCGGTAAGGGCGATGCCTACGACTACATCCCCAAATGGATGAAGGTGCCGCCCCTGTACAGCAACGAAAAAGCCACCGATCCCCTGGCGGTCATTAAGTGGTTCACGCCTGATGCGAGCTGGTCGTGGTTTTTGACCGAGTACGACGGGGAAGATACCTGCTTTGGCCTGGTGGTGGGGCACGCCACAGAGTTGGGGTATTTTTCGCTCTCTGAAATTCAAGATGTACGCGGACCGCTTGGTTTGCGGATCGAACGCGATCTATGGTTCAAGCCTACCCCGATCACCGACCTGCCCGAATACCAGGCTGAGTGGGGGACTAGAGGTGCTGGGGAGCCGGGGAGCAGGGGTGAAAGCGTCTCCCCAGTTCCCGTGCAACCCAGCACCCCAGCCCCCTCAGCTCCCCTGCTCCCACGCTCCATCGAACCTGATGTAGTCGTATTGACTTCTTTCGACAACGGGAAGCAGTTCGGCTACGACTCGGAACGCTTGGGCATCTGGGGACCGTACAGAGACATCCAAGGCCAGCGGTATTCTCATGGCTGGACGGTGTGGGATAACACCCAAAGCGATACGCCTATGCCTGTCCCCGATCCTTCCTACCAAGGCGATGGATTTAAGAACCTGGGCGATTGGTCGCTGGCCGAAGCCCTCCGGCAGGCCAGCAAGCACTTCGGCGTCGAAATCCACCTGGAAGGCGAACCCCGCTGGGAGGATGAATACCCCCGTCTGGCCGACGCACCCCAGCAAAGCGAAGACGAAACCCAACCCTGGCGGATGACACGCCTGGCCTACCAGACGATGAAAGCCAAAGTCCGCGTTGCCGGCGGCGTACCCATCCTGGATGCCGCTGACGGGCGCGAGCACAAACGGTTGGTCCAGGAAGCGTTGGAGCGCGTTGAGAATATCCCTGAAAGGGTACGAGGAGAATATCCTGACCTTGCTCTTGATTATTCCGAGAACCAGGATGAAGAACTGGAAGGGCCTGCCCTGATCCCGAAGGGAGTCGAAGGGCAAGATCGTGAGAACTACACCGACAACTAGGATCGTGAGTACTATGTCCCTGATGAATATGACGCTGAAGAGCCTGTCCTGAGCAGTTCGACTGAGCTCACTGTGAACCACCCCAGCCACAGGCCGGGGCTTCCGGCTTCATAGTCCCTGCCTGATCCAATTAGGTCTTATGTGGACTCCACCGGCGTGACTTCCCGTAGTCCCTACGGTAGTATGAAGCAACGTGTTGATGGCCGCATTCCGGTCTCGATCGTGGTACGCACCGCATATCGGGCAATGCCACTCTCTCACCCGCAAAGGCATCGCCTCCATCTCTGCCCCGCATTCTGAACAAATCTTACTGGATGGATACCAACGAGCACTGCTTTTCACCTGGCAGCCATACCACTCCCCTTTGTATGCTAGCATGCGCACGAACTGCCCCCAACCTGCGTCCGAGATGTGTTTGGCAAGATTGCGGTTCTTGACCATCCCTTTGATGTGCAGATCTTCTATGGCCAGGTAGCCATACTCATCTACCAATGAGCGGCTCAACTTGTGCTGGAAATCTACCCGACGATTGGCCACCTTCTCATGTTGGCGGGCTACCTTCATACGTTGTTTCTCCCAGCCCCGGCTGCCCTTCTGTTTGCGGGATAGTTGCCGCTGCAATCGCCGCAACCGGCGTTCTGACTGGATCAGATTACGAGAGTTGGCGATCTTTCGTCCATCGGACAACACTGCAAAGTGCTTCAATCCCAGATCGATCCCAACCATCTCTCCACGGCTTACCGGCTCGGGGATATCCACTTCTACCTGGATGGAAGCATAATAGCGACCGCCCTTGGTTCTCGACACGGTCACGTTCTTGAGCTTCCCTTCCAGGGGACGATGGAACACCGTCTTGACCCAGCCCACCTTGGGTAGATAGGTGCATCTCGTTTCCAGGTTCACTTTCACCCGTTGGGGGTAGCGGATGGCCTGTTTGGACCTGCGGCTTTTGAAGCGGGGATAGCTGGTACGTCCTTCGATGAAGTTGCGGAAGGCTCGATCCAGATCCTTGAGCGATTGCTGCATTACCTGGCTGTCTGCGTCCCTCAGCCATTCATAATCAGGGCACCGCTTGATCTCAGTCAACAGAGAGGTTGTATCCTGATAGGATAACCCCTCTCTGGCTATCTGGTAGTGATCTCGACGCACTTGCAGGAAGCGGTTGTAGACAAAGCGTGCATGACCAAACTGCACCGCAAGTGCTCGTTGTTGTTTGTTGTTGGGATAGAGCCGAAACTTGTATGCTTTCCTCACCAGCATATATCTATTATAGCACACATGTTCTGTCGAATTCATCCCCAACCACAGGTCGGGGCTTTCTTCGCCGTTTCAGTAACCGGATAATTGACACTCTTTGCGAGATCTTATCCATTTTTATTCCCATAGTGTAGATTGAATATCACGGATAGAAATCCAATATGTAGTTCAAACTGAAGCATGTATATCGGTTTCAATAGCCTGGAGCGTTTCCCATAGCCCTCTGTCGAAAGGGACACATGGTTGCCACTCCAACTTTTCTCTCGCACGCTGAACGCTCAAAACATTATGTTTCACTTCGTAAGGGTTTCCTGGAAGAAAAATGGGCATCTTAGCGACTTTCAATAACCTTGCTATCCACAAATAAACATCAATCAAGGGTTGCCCGATCCCTGTTCCGATATTGAAAATTCCCCTCACCCTGGGTTTCAAGACAACCAGGTTAGCATTCACCACATCCCGCACATGAATGAAATCTCTTGTCTGGCGACCGTCTCCATATATAAATGATTGATTTCCGCGCAGCATATTGTTAGAGAAAATGGTGATGACGCCATTGTTATTCAGGGCATCCTGGCCCGGACCATAAACGTTAGCATAACGCAGGACAACCGTCTTCATGTTCCCATCCCGACTCAAAAGCACCTTCTCCGCTGCCAGTTTGTTTTTCCCATAGGGGGAGATGGGTTCTGCAGAAGCGCTTTCACGAATGGGCATTGCTTTGGCGTTACCATAGATTGCCCCACCACTGGATGCGTAAATCAGTTTTTTCACTCCTACCGTCGATGCTGCTTCGATGACGTTCACTGTTCCCTGGAGGTTGACTTGCCAATAAAGCTCAGGGTGCTGGCAAGATTCTCGGACACTGACCAACGCGGCGTGGTGGTTGACAATCGTTGGTTGCTCACGAATAAATATCTCACACAGTTTATCGAGGTTACAAATATCGACCTGATAGACGATAACACCTTCAGGTAAATTCCCTCTTTTTCCCCTGGAGAAATCATCTATGATTATTACTTTGTGACCAGCCAAGAGGTATGCTTGAGCTACCTGGGAGCCGATAAACCCGGCCCCACCAGTTAGAAGAATTTTTTCCTCTTTGAAGTTATCCAAGATACTTTACGCTATTAAAATATCGCCGTGAAATTGTTTTATGAACTATTCTCCTGCGCTGGAAATTTCTTGAAGCCAAACTTCCCAAAGCCCATCACCCTTTTCGACCTCAATGGCATACTCGCCAGGTTCGAAATCAAAATCCCCATAGCCACTACTGGGTCCAACGATGTATTCGAAAGTTACCCGATTCTGTTCACCCGCGTTTTTGCGAAAAATGACAAGGATGAATAGGTCTTCACTGGACTGATCCCAATTTACCCGAACTCGTTTCGATTCAGTCAAGGTGAAAATCTTTTCGGCAATACCTTTGCCCTCTCCCGAAACATGTATTATCTCGTCAGGGGCAATGACTGTTGCGTTCGAAACAGGATAATTCGTTGCCTCAGAAGATGGGTTCACTGCCTGGGATGATCCACAAGCTGTCAGAAGAACAGCTATGGCCAAATGAACCCAAAAGAGTTTTCCGTCGTATGTATTTACCATAAAAGCCTCCATTAATTTCCCTTCGATCTACATGCCACCACTTCAGGCTTATCAAGTGTGATTTCACAATTTTGAAGTTTCGGGTTGGCAGCCATCACCGTTAGATACCACGTTTGCCCTGACTCTTCTGGGATAATCAGCTCTGGATAGATTTCGCGCATGCGTTCCCGGTACCAAACCTCCGGCAAAAGTCTTTTTTGTAGAACAGCAATATCAGGTCGTCCCCCTAAGGCGAAATGGTAATACCATAAAGTAAACGAGTCTGCGTCGTCTAAAGTGTAGATGATCGCGTTCTGGGGGGCCGTTTGCATCACAGCCTGCCCGAAAGTTGTCGCCCTGATATCCTGGCTTGCATCAACTAGAAGGAAAAATCTCCAAGCATTGATAAGGACCGGAAATACCAACAGGATTACACCAGCAGGCAGTATCCAGGTTGCTTTGTTCTGCCATCGAACCAGCGCCTCAAGTAACGCCGCCGAACCCAGACCCATCCAGATGGACAGGATCACTATCACTGGAATGAGCAGAACGTATGCATCATGAGTATTGTAGCCAACCGCGAAGATCACATAGGTCAGGATTATCCAAACCGTAATCCAATGCAACTTGCGGAAGTGAGTATGTTTCCAATAAAACAACAATGCCCATAAAACCAATAACATACCAAAGATACTGAATTGGTCAACCAACATCCCTACCCAGTCTTGAATTCGCGTCCAAAGGTGAGAAAGTGGAAGAGAGAAAACCCGCCAGTGGTAATACTGTCCCGAAACCAACCACCAGAACCCTTTCCAATCAACAGGATCACCCCATATTACCGGGGAACCCGAGCGGGCGCGTATTGGGATGATGAGATACACTTGCAAGCCTAGCAGTATCCAGATAAACTTTCGAACCGATCTCTTTGAAGAAAAAAAAGCAGCAAGGGAGCTGGGAAACAAAGCGGCGCGTGATGATTTTGCTCCCATACTCCCCTGCTCCTTTTCTTTCTTGCTAATTCCTGATAACAGAAGGGGTGGTAATAAAAATGCAACCGTTGCTTGGGTACCTAATGCCACTCCGAATAAGAGGCCACTCAAACGGTCTACCCAGGTATGTGTAAGTTTATGAGCAATACCATTTAGCAGGATGTGAAGTATCAACGCCACAAAAAGAGCGTTTAGCGTGTACACCTCTGTGATGACGGCCTGAGACCAGAACAACGGTGCAAGGCCTAAACTTAGCCCTGCTATTGTTCCTGCTGTTTTCCCTATCCGAATGTTTCCACCATAGAAGCATCTGACTATGTCAGCTACGACCAGCGCAGATAACACTGCGCACAAGGTTGAAAGTAGATTAGTGCGAAACGCCAGTGTACCAATAGGTAGAGATTGAATTAGTTGCGCTAATAATATATAGGTTGGATACCCACTTGGATGAGGAATACCTTTCGTTGCGGCTGCGACAATCAAGTCGCCCCCGTCATCTCCTCGGTTTGCCCAGGTGATATCAGGAGCTAGTGTAACGGTGTATACCAAGGATAAGCAGATGGTCAAAAATAGAAGATGACCATTGCGGCGAATAGATCGCATTTGTCTTAGCAACAGAAATTATAGAAATAAAAAGGTGGGGAGGATGTATACCTCCTCCCCACCACAGGTGTCATACTAAGTGAAAATCGAACTACCCGATAACCGTAAAGGTTCCTGGTACATTGGTGTAGGTGCAGATTTCACCAGAATGACCCACTAACCCGCCGCTGAAAGTAGGGAATATTTGCCAGCCACCATCTGGACGTGTAGGATCACCGGTCCAGAAGCGAATCGCCCCAGCGCCGGGATCTGGGAAACAGATCAGTACAGGAACGGGGAAATATGACAAAGGGCCTGCTGAACCAAACAGATTGAAAGTCACGCCTTCACTTAGAAAGTTCAACCCTGTTGGGGGTGTTGAGTTCCCTATCCCACCCAGATCATCCAGGTCAAGAATCGTTACGGGACTAACTTGACCTCGTTGGACTCCAGTTCCTGCCCCTTGTTGCCAAGTGACGTTTCCAGTGCCCGTGTCACAGGTGTTGGCATCACCATCACAGGACTGACTCTCTCCTGCTGTTTGTGCCCAAACAGTCATGGTTACACTCAACGCCAATACTAGGACTACAACTATACTGACAATCCATTTGGTTTTCATAATTATCCTCCATCCTGACATAGTTACCTTAATCCATCAAAACGATTATACATAATTGCGCTGACTCAAGGATCGATATCAATCCGAGATTAGTCCTGGTTTCATCCGAGTTTACTGAATATACTATGAGTGGCTTCAATTGAGTTGCTGACAAAGGATTTCACGGCAAGCTAAAAACCAAGACAACATTGACGTCCTTCGCTAAAGTCCCCACGAAATGCCAGCTGTTTGTATCGAATTCCCCTTCAGGGTTTGCTTCTACTAATTCGAAACCAACCGGTAGTTTTGCGGTTAGTTCTAATGTGTGAGCTTTAGTACCCGGCTGTTTTTGCACCTTCAACCCATAAACCAAGAAGCCTTCGTCACTTTTTGTCATTATTGAAGATGGCAGCCTGAAATCGAACCTGGTTACTAGCGTTTCTCCTTTTGGTACAACGAACAAAGTTCCGAATACCCGTACATCCGGAATTCTTTCTGGCATGATGTAGTTATTAGACAAGTCATCAACCTGTGCTGGAATTGAATCCCCTCGAAGCATCCATTCACCGGGAACTTGGTGAGGATTTGCCCCAAGTAGTTCAGTCTCTTCAATAGTGTACACTCTCAGATAATCCCAATAACAACGGTTGATTAATTCAGAATAGTCACTGAGATTATAGTAAGCCATGTGATTGCAACCGGGATCTCCAAGAGCTGAATTTGTGTGTGTGATTGATAATCTCCCCACAGGATTCTCAAAATCTGTTAGATCGATTTCATACCGTATGGCTTCCTCAACAACAGCGTTCGCTTTATTAAAGCCCAGGTTGGAATCAACTACCATCAGGAAGTCACCCAGGTCAGGTTTTACCGCACCGTTCCAACCGCGATTTGAAAGAATAGCTGACACATCAGGATCATCTAATTGAATCAGAATATGCCGGCTGTCCAAAGCATCAATAACCGCTTTGGCGAGATCCGTTATTGATAGTGCTGGATCTTCTAGCTTTTCAAGTAATGCACTCGCAAGCGGTTGGAGAAAATCTTTCCTGTGTTGCTCATATGAATTAGAAGGAGTTGCGTCTACAGCACTTGATTTCGCATCCCGCATATACTGGATAATATCATCCGCCGAAATGCTTTGACTGGTACCCGCAATTTCCACCGGCCCGATTGCCTTGAGCAATATCCGAATAGCTTCCTGGTCGATTGCAATCACCCCATCCACGGCATGAGATTTATGATATACGTACATTCGTTCAACCCAATCGGCCGTCGTGGGAAAATCTGGAGACCAATTCGCATCCCGAATATACCAAAATCCAGTCCGCATATATTTCGATAGCTGCCATGGTGGTGTGTGTGCCGTCTTTTCTGGGTCATCAACATCGTAAGCGTCTACAACCGAAACGGATGAAACCTTCGCATTATCAACCGAAACAATCCCAACAGAGGTAATATATCCGCCCGTAGCACGTATTTCATCCTCGTTTTGCAGCAAAACCAAATATGTTTGAGGTCCATATTCCTGTCCCCCGAGAACCCTTGGAGCGGACTTGGCTGCCAGTATGCCATTCTCCAGTATAGGCATATATGAGTCGAGTTTCTCTAAAAGCTGGGAAGTTTGCGGCGAGAGTCGATCAGCATCGATCTTTGCGCGTGCATTTTTGGCTCGATCGACAGCAAGCTGAGCTTCCGTTAAACTCAGTTGAGCATCTTCCAAGATTGTCAGGATTCCTGAGGGTGAAAGGAACGTTTCCTCATCTTGCCAAACATCAATTAGTGGCTGAAGACCATCAAAGGTTTCATCAGCCGCAATAACCACTCCGGTTGCTAAGTCCAACAAATGATCGGCTGATCTCAGGTCAGAACCGTAAACCGGCACCCAAGCAAGGAGATCTCCGACCCACAACCAAGGGCGCGCGGTTTTATCCAGCTGAATAACATCATCCCGCGCCTGCTCCAACAATAGGTCAACTTCAGCTATACTTTCTAAGCTCAACTCACCAGGGTTAGTTGATAAAGATTGCATTTCCCGTGCGTCCGCCTGCACAGCGCGCGCCAGAGACAATATTTGCCAAGATTTCCCTCCTAAGAATAATAGGAGTACTAAGAGCAACACAATCCAGATTTGGCGTTGATAGCGTCGAAAATATGCTTGTAAAAACATAAAGCGCGATAAAATTGTTCCAGAGAATTTACTTGCCTGGATGGGAACTTGCCTTACACCATCAATATCCTCAACTTTCAAAGGGTCAAGTACTATGGAAGGCTCATTTCTCTGGGCACTGAGAAATTGCTCCCGATTGATGAACGATTCCGCAAGTTGTTCCAGTCCCTTGGTATGCCAACCGCTAATCGTACTTACCGGCGCAGATTCGGTTTCATTGCCAGTAAAGCGATAACGCTCTTTTTCCTTATTAGGGATTTTCTGCTCTTGGCTTCCAAAAACAAAGAGAGTAATTGCCTCGTCAATTCGACCCCAGGCATCCAACTGGGTAGATGGATACACCGTGCCAAATTCAATAGGCGCAAAATATAGGGCTCCAAGTATGCCGAACTGTCCCCATCTAGGATCCAACCGTTTTCCTCGCCGTGGAGGTGTGCCTGGCATCATTTCCCGGAAAAGAGCTGCCAATGCGGCTAACAGTTGGAAGCCAAGGCCATGGGATCCCAGCGAAGGATTTTTAGCAATATAATCGAGAACGGTTTGACTTCTCGTCCATGGATGGTTGTCCAGCGACGAAGGGGTTTTCGCTTTTTCTAAGATCTTCTTCAATTCCAGAGTTATGTAACGTCTATCCATAGAAGAATTACGGGGGTTATTCCGTATAAGGATAAATAACCCAGCGGCCTGCTGGGATATCATCTCTTTGTGTAAGTCCGTTGTAATACAAGATATCCGCGTATAGTACGCCAAGGTTAGAAGCCAGTTTTTCTATACTTATAGTCGATTCAACGTAAAACACGGCAAACTTGGTGGTGTCCTTCATTTCCGTTTCACCAGGCATGATCACCAATATTTGCCCTATCTGAATGCTTCCGAAGATCACATTGAGTTTTTGGATCACCTCAGTACTCGTCAGGTATCGTTTTTCGAGTAGATTGAGGCTTTCACCAGGTGTGACTTCATGGAGAATGTACTCATTATGAGGGCCAAAAGGCGCTGTCAATGCTTTACTAAGGTCAGGAGTTGGGGCTGAAGTGGGTGTGGGGGTCAGTGTTTCTGGCATATAAGGATAGATCAGCCAGCGCCCTGCCGAAATAGATTCTACATTTCTCAATACATTTAGCGTCCTTACATCTTCAATAGATACACCCTTGCTTGCTGCAAATTCCAGGATGGTTATTTCTTCCTGAGTAAAATCGACAGATAGAGGCGCCACTTCAGAAGAATCTGTTCGCCCAGGCATAATGACAATCACCCTATTTGGCCGTAATCCCAGCTCTCCCACCCAAGTGTTTAAGGCAATTATCGTCTCTGGTGTCGTGTCATATAACCTTGAAAGTAAGGGTAAATTCTCTCCTTCGCTAATAGCGTGAATAACATATTCATTTTGTGGGCCAAAAGGTGTTTGAAAATTTGGTGCTGGTGCTGCACGTTGGGCTTCTGGTGTGGGGGTCATATGCGTAGTTGGGATATTGGTAACCGATGCGGTGAGAGAGGGTGTTGTTGTGAACACATTAGTGGATGTCAAAGTAATTGGCTGCGTTTCCACGATTGTATTGGTTTGTGCGGGTAGGACAGTATTCTCCAAAAATATTGATGGCGATGGTGTATTTGTGGAAAACACTTTTGTCCCCGATGGGGAGTCATCGGCAGCCACTTCTACGGTTTGTGTTAATAGGGTTTCCTCAACTTTGCCACGGTCACCTGTTAGTGAAACCACAAAGGATCTCTTCAATATGGTATTCATCCCCCACCCAACAAGTATGGCTAGAACAAACACAAGCCCTATCCAGAGATAATTCCGCCGTTTCGTTTTCCATGATCGTTCCCCTCTTGCCTCAGGCGGTAATGATCCATCCTTTTGACCTTGGTATACTGGACACAGATGATGCACTTCTGATAAACATCTGCTTTCCTGATAGGAAGGTTTTACAGGTGCAACAGGCGCGACTTTATGGCAATAATTTGCGCTAGTTGCGTATAAAAAGCGTGAATCGGGATTCTCAAACAACCCCAAATATGGACAATTCGTCATCTCGGTTTATCTTCGATATACATTTTGAAATATGGAATCTGTTTCATCCCCCTCAACGTCATTACCTGAACTTTTCTCTGAGACGAAAGCTCAGAACCCTAATAAATTGCCTAGCAAAACCCACCTGCTTTCCCGAAAGGAACATCTGTGGTGAGCGGTTGGTAGCTCACTTTTCTTCTTCATCCGGTTTAGGGTAGATTACCCACCTACCCGCAGGTACCATTTCATCCTCTTCCAGGCTGTTGAACCACAACAGATCGCTTTCAAACACTCTCATTTGGGCTGCTAATTCCTCCGCTTTAATATCTTCACTCACGAGAAAGGTTTCAAACATTGGAATCCCCGTTGGATCATCCTGGCCCGGTAAGACTACTAATACATTTCCAGGTTGTAAAGCAGTAAACCCATTGGCAGCCCTCAGCACATCTGCTGTAGTATGGTAACGATTGGATATCAAGGTAATGTTTTCCCCTGGCCTAATCATATGGAGCACATATTCCCCCGAGGGTCCAAAATGTGGTGTGATTGCAAAAGAAAAATCAATAGTGGCAGCCAGTGTTGGCACTGGTGTTGGCGGTGGCCCAGCTTCCTCATGAGGAATGACTAACCAGCGTTCAGCAGCGATTAACTCGCCGGGACCAAGAGAATTGTAATAACGCAACTCGTCAACTGTTATGCCATACAATCTGGCAACATCATCAACCTTCGCAACCTCGCGTAAGTAAACCGTTCGATATTGGCCAACCTGTTCTGGATCCGTCTGCCCAGGCAGTATCACCAAGACGTCGCCCGGTCGAATTAAAACCGTTGTCCAGATTTCTGGTGTTTCGTAGGGCGTTGGGGTGGTTGTGATCGTGGGTTTCTCACTCGGCTTGGTCGCAGTTGGTATAGCCCTTGTCGTCGCTGTAGGATGTTTAGTCGGTGCAGCAGAGTCATCAAAGGTCGGGGTCGGCGATTGGTAAGGTTTGTCGCTGGTTGGTTGGGGTGTGCTTGCACCAAAGAAATAATAGTCCTCTTCAAGGCCATTTACTGCGATGATCACCTCATTGCTGGTTTCATACCTGTCAGCAAGGAGTGTTACACTTTCTCCTGCGGAAACTTTATGGACAATAAAACTTCCATATGGGCCGAAGGGAGTCTGTAAAAATGGGCCAGGTGTCGGCACAAAAAAAGTGGGTGTTAATGAAGGCGTTGCAGTCTCTTCACCAATTGAATGAGTTTGTTCACCCTCTTGAGAAATTACACTTGCCTGCGAAGAAGTCGGTGTTGAAGTGTTGGTAGGAGTGTTGCTGGCAGTGGGAAAAACATAACTGAAACTCTCTTGTTTTGGGGAAAAAAGTTGTAATACAGTATCTCGGATCATTGGGTTCATCGAAATCAATAAGAGACCCAATCCCAATAATGTCATAAGGAGCCATACCCAAATTTTTCTTGGTGGGTTTTTCTTGTGAGTCACTTCCCCACGTATTTCTGGAGGCAATGAAGCTTTCCAGGTACCTAGATATACTGGGCAGCTGCTGAATTCTTCTGTCAGACACACAGATCCCTGATAAGAAAGACGAATCGGTTCAGGGGGAGCTACCTGATGACAGCAATTCGCTTTGGACGTGTATGAAAAATGCGTTTCTGGATCCCCTTTTATCGCGATAAAAGGACAGGTTCTTCCGTTATGTGTGATCATTACCATCTTTTTCTCTTGAGTCTCTTTATGCGTCGTGCGATGATTCGCCATAATAATCCTGGTACCTGTAGTAATAGCCGTTTTTATAATAGTATGAGCGCCTACCTCTTTCAGCGATGTCATTTATCACGACACCTATCAAATTGCCGCCAACCTGATGAAGTTGGTCTACTGCCTCCCGGCAGGCACTCAATTTTGTGGCTTCAGGTTTAATTACAATCAGGGCACCATCCACGCGCGGCGCGAGAACTGCTGCGTCCGTTACCGCCATCAATGGCGGCGAATCAATTATAACAATATCTGCGGTTTGCTTCATTTTTTCGAGTATGTTCCCCATTTTAGCAGACATAAACAGTTCTGACGGATTCGGGGGTAAGCTTCCTGAAGTAATCACTGCCAAATTCTTCACGTTCTCAACAGTCTGCGCGTTGCCAATAGTTTCAGTCGAAGACGGCATAAAATATGATGTAAGACCTCGACGATTAGTAAGGTTTAGTCGTCTATGGATTACAGGCCGTCTCAAATCCGCATCCACCAAAAAGACCTTCAGACCGCTTTGGGCCAATACAACTGCCAGGTTGATGGCAATAGTCGATTTTCCATCCTTTGGCGAGGGGCTGGTGATCAATAAGGTTCTTATAGGTGTATCTACACTGGCATACTGGATATTGGTGCGCAAAGAACGGTAGGCCTCAGAAATCGGCGACCGCGGCTGTAGCGCCGTGATCGGCTCTTCACCCTCCTCGACATGCAGAATATTCCCCATTACCGGTATACCCAGGTGTGCAGAGACATCTTCTGGTCTTTTTATGGTGTCATCAAGCATTTCAATCAGGTATGCTAATCCAGCACCCACCATCAATCCAACTGCGGCTGCAAGGGAGACATCCTGTAAGATTGTCGGGCTGATCGGTTTATAGTTTGGAATAGCTTCCTCGACCTGTACAATATTGCTTTCACTCTCTAACCGGGCCAGATTGATCCTCTCGTAGTCACTAAGTAAATTTTGATAGGTTTGTTGATATAGCGTAAGAGAAGCTTTCCTTTGGTCAAACTCCACATCCTGACTGCTCGTGGTACCTGAACCAGTAATAGTCAACTGATAATAAATATCCTGGTATAGCGCTAATGATGTTTGAAGTTGAGATAACTCCAACTCTTTTGATCTAAGCTGCGACACTCTACCCACTTCGGATGGGTCTATTGTTCTATTGATTTCTCCCCCACTCAAGCCGAGAAGAATACTCAGCTCTGTTATTTCGCTTTGTAAATCGACAATTTGACTTTCTAGATCGGTAATTTTCGATTCGAATTGCAGTAATTGTTGTTGGCGCTTCTCATTTTCGTCTTTTGTAATTTCTGTACTTAGTTTTGTAATCTGCTCTTCCACTGAATCGATTTGGGTCTGCAAATTTTCTTCGGCTGTGGCAAAACGACTGGACATCATCTCTTCATTCTGTAAGATCAGCACTTCTATCATACTGTTCGCAATCACGGCCGCCCTATTTGGATCAATATCTTTCACGTTCAACTCTAACAGCTTGGTTTCTGTCCTCAGTTCGACATCTATATTCCTTTCCAAAGCTCCCGAACTCATATCCAATCCAAGACGCTGGATTACCTCCTCGAGCAACGGCCGCGTCTTGAATAATTCAGAGTAGGTGTTTACCAAACGATCTGAACCCAGATAATCAGCCACAACCGAAGTTTGTGTGTTAGGTGGCTCAACGACCATGATCGTCGTAGATGCTTGGTAAATGGGGGTTTGTTGTTTGTCATAAACATACATCCCCACGCTGGCAAGGATAGTTGTTATCGCCAGCAGCCAGGCCCATTTTTGAAACAAACTTATGTACTGCCTGATTTCGATATTAAATGTCTGATCAGTTCTCGTTTGTATTGTCATGATATTAAATGTCCAATTATAGATTTGAGTTGTTAGAGAATACCTTGCACTTCAACAAAATTATCTGGATTATAAACAGAATAGCCAAAACACCCCAAGCAGCTCGTTCCCAAATCACATCCGTCGTCGTAGCCAGCCCCCCACAAAACAAAACCCCTGCTAAATTGAGTGGCGATTGCCATTTTGTTTGACTCATTATTGATCTTAAGCTCTCATCTCGATCCCTTGCTTCCCAGCGCGCGAAACTGAGCGTCGAGATCGCTATGGAGAGCGCAAAAATCCAGAGGCTATTCGCTAAAAGGTTGAACCAATCGATCATAATTTAATCGCTGTAGAGATTGATATTTCAGTCTCGCTGCACAACAGGTCGAAACATTTGGTTGTATAACCCGGCTATCAGGCTCAACAGGATCCAAAACAGAATCCCGGGTTTAGCCCCCAGTGCAACCGCATCGGTGAGACCATATACCAAATGAGCCGCCATTCCACCCGCCAACCCTAGAACAATCGCTATAAATAGCTGTGGTGAATTAATCATATCAGTATGCTGATGTGATCGCCATGAAATGACCCGCCGTAATCGCATGAGCATCCACAGAGCGCCAATGTTGAGAGCGATGAAAGCGATCATGCCAGGTATGCCTAGGTCCAAACCGGCTTGTAAGAATTCGTTGTGCGCATGAGCGTAACCATATCCAATGTCTTTATCTTCTGTAACTGAAAACAAAGGATAAATCACATGCACAACCTCTCGGAAGGTATTCATGCCCATTCCAGTGAAAGAAAAGTCTTGCAAACCATAGATTGCTCGCGACCAGATTTCAATACGGCCTTCCAAGGTATTCAGTGAGAACGTGTTCGCGGAGGTAATACCGCTACCCATAAGCCAGTCGCGAGCGATAAATAGATCTTCTTTCGACAAGGCGAACCCTAAGATAATTCCTGTCACTACGATCAACCCCAGGAAAATCCACTTCAATTTGCCAGGCAGCGAAATAAATAACAAAATTGGGAAAGTTATGGCAAGAGCCAGATAGCCACTGCGGGACTGGGTGAGGATGAAAACGCCCCCAATAAATAATGTAACAAACCAGACAGAAATTCGAGCGACCCAAATATGCCAGGGTTTGGAAATTGGCACTAAGAGTGTTCCATACTTATTTCCCTTCATAGAATGGGTGCGCGATTTCTTATACTTTCTCGATGCAGTTTGCGGAGAGATGAAATAAACACTAAGAGTAACAAATATTGGCAGCACCCAAGTCAAAGCTCCGGCGACTTCGTTGGGGTGAAAGCCGCCTATGGCTCCTGGAAGATTGCTGAATATCATTGGGAAGCGCGCTGTAATGGGATTCAGGAAATCAAGCTTGGTTGTAGTCCAACGCGTGCCCAAAAACCCTAAATTCGCAACGCCAAATCCCATTGCTAAGAAAACCAAAAGGCCCAACCACCAACCTTTAGAATTCGATCCTTCTCTAACAACAGCAAAAAAAACACCAAAACCTAGCACCATTCCGCTCAATTTCGGCAGGCTGAGTTCAATATCGTAGGTGGCCCAGATACTGACCAAGACCATAATTGCCAACAGAAGCAGCGATCCGTTAAGCGGGGTTAACGGTAATGGATACCGGGAATCCTGTTGGGTTGGGGAATTATTGCTGCTATTTGAGTTTTTGCGGCGGGAGAGAAACCAGTGCAGGATCCAGGTAGCGGGGACCACCAACATCGCCGGAGATCGTTCTGGATTTGGGAAAAGCAAAAAAGGCGTGGCTAAAATCAACCACAGCCAATGCAGGCGATCGAGCCAGATAAAAATCTGTACCATCTTTTGATTATGAAATCTCGTAATCCATATCCGAATTTACGTGGTAAAATTCAAGCATGATAAACCGCCCTTATTACCTCAAACGACTGACAGAAGCGACCCGCCGCTCCCCTATCACAGCCCTGTTGGGACCTCGTCAATGTGGCAAAACAACCTTGGCGCATTTGTTTTCCGAAGAACGCCAGGCAACGTTCTTCGATCTCGAATCCTTCCCGGATCAACGCAGATTAGAGAATCCAGAGCTAGTGTTGGGATCGCTTGAAGGTTTGGTGATCCTGGACGAAATTCAAATCATGCCTGAACTATTCCAGGTTTTACGCGTTCTGGTCGACCGCCCAAACAATCAGGCTCGCTTTCTAATTCTCGGCAGCGCCTCACCTGCCATTATCAAGTCTGCATCCGAAAGTCTGGCTGGCCGTGTTGAGTTCATCGAATTGAGTGGTTTCGATCTTTCTGAAAGTGGTGAGCAAGCCTGGGAAAGGCTCTGGCTGCAAGGTGGTTTCCCGCGTACCTATCTAGCTGAAACTGAAGATGATAGCCTGGCCTGGCGAGAAGGTTTTATCCGCACTTTTTTGGAACGCGATATTCCCCAACTGGGAATTAATATCCCCGCCATCACTATGCGTCGATTCTGGACTATGTTGGCTCATTATCATGGTCAAACCTGGAATGCATCAGAACTGGGGCGCTCGATGGGTTTATCTGACAAGACCGTACGATCTTACCTGGATATACTCAGTGGAACTTTTATGGTGCGCCAGTTGCAGCCTTGGTTTGAAAACCTGGGTAAACGACAGGTCAAATCGCCAAAAATCTATCTGCGGGACAGCGGCCTTCTGCACAGTTTGCTGGATATTCCAAACCATCATACTCTATTAGGACATCCAAAGATCGGCGCTTCCTGGGAAGGATATGTGATCGAACAGATACTGCAAATAGTCCGGCCAACCCAGGCTTATTTTTGGGCTACCCATAGCGGAGCAGAAGTTGACTTAGTATTCTATCATCAGGGAAAGAAATATGGCGTTGAAGTTAAATTTAGCGAAGCCCCAAAGATCACTGCATCTATGCGCACTGCCCTCATGGATTTGAAGCTAGAGCATCTGTGGATACTCTATCCCGGACAACACGCCTATCCAGTTGACGTGCGTATCAGCGTTTGGCCGCTGAAAGACATTGCTCGATTGCCTATATTCGATTGATAGATTGCACATAATCGTGACTAAATATAACTAAACTGTACCAATGTGAGCTACCAACAGCTTACCGATTTCTGAAGGTGCTATTCTAATGAGCATATTGTTACTGGTCGATACCCCGGTGATGCAGCAGCGGAAAGTATTGGCACTGATGCAGAAAAGGAGCACTCGACTCAGTTAGGCACATTCGATCTCGGATCATGGAGTTGTTTGAATTGGATTGGAATTACTCTGGCACAGAGCATCAGAGAATTGGGTGCAGAGCGAAATGAATTGCAATTGACCAAGTGTAGCTTTTATGCTACACTTCTCTAGTGAATAACACACAGCAAATCAAACTCCTTGAATACCTGACTGAAAGTGGCCGAAATCCTTTTCGGAAATGGTTAGAAGGATTGAGAGACCGTCAAGCCCGCGCCAAAATTCGAGTACGCCTGAATCGTATTCGACTCGGGAATTTTGGAGATTGCAAAAGTGTCGGGCGCGGCGTTAGCGAGTTACGAATATCGTACGGCCCAGGTTACCGCGTTTATTTTGGGCGTAAGGGCAATTTGGTAGTCATTTTGTTGTATGGCGGTAACAAGAAGACGCAATCCAAAGATATTGCTTTAGCTCAAGAATATTGGGCTGATTTTCTTCGAAGAAGAACATAGCGGAAAGAAAGGCATCATCCAATTGTTGTATAAATTACTGGAACAACTTTTGCTCATACACAGAGCAGCTCATCGCAAAATAGTAAAGAATAGTTGATGAGGAGTATTGCGAATATGGAACCAATTACTGCTAATTATGAAGATGGTTTGAAAGCAGCCTTACTAAATCCTGATGAAGCGGCTGCCTACCTCGATAGTGCCCTGGAAGAAAATGATCAAGAAGTTTTCTTGTTGGCATTACGCGATATTGCTGAAGCGCACGGTTTTACTAACATGGCACAGGATGCCCTTCTGAATCGAGAAAATCTCTATCGGATGCTATCGTCAACGGGGAATCCACAGCTTTCTAGTTTGATGGCACTATTGCACAGTCTGGGTTTACGCTTAGCTGTTGAGGTTCGGCAAACGGCCTAAGAACTTTGCCGGGGTGATCTACAAAAGGATAGCATATTTACTCTTGTTAGGGTGGGCAAATCTGGTATTGACCTAAGTATAATTTTAAGTTATACTAACTAGAAACGGAAAGGTATAACAACATGACGAGTATAAAAACAGCAATTTCAATCAGGGAGCCACTATTTAAGCAGGTGGAAGCTTTGGCAAGCGAATTGAATATTTCGCGTAGCAAAGTTTTTGTATTGGCAGTCGAGGAATTTATAAAAAAATATCAGAATCGTCAATTACTCGAAGAAATAAATCGCGCTTATGATGACATACCAGACACTGCGGAGCAACTGTATTTGGGGAAAGTGCGACGGCAACAGAGAAAGCTGGTGGAGGGTGAATGGTAATCAATCAAGGTGATATATATTGGGTGGAACTTGAAGAACCAAAAGGATCAGAGCCAGGATTTCGTCACCCGCATATCGTGATACAAAACAATGTGTTCAATCGGAGTCGGATAAATACAGTCATTGTGTGTGCGCTGACATCGAACCTGAAACGAGCAGAAGCTCCGGGCAATGTATTACTAGAAGATGGGGAAGCGAATCTGCCAAAGCAAAGCATTATCAATGTATCGCAGATATTTACAGTAGATAAAATGCAGTTGGAGGAATATATTGGAACGGTTTCAAAAGGGCGAGTTCGACAAATCCTTGAAGGGGTCCGATTACTAACAGAACCGAGAGAAATTGAGTGAGACACAAACCGCATTGGTGGGGTGGCCACTCACACTTCAGCGGCAGGCTCAGGGGAGCCTTCATCACGGCGGCGTGATCAGATTAACTGTTGGAAAGTACGTTCGATATCTGCTTTCATCCCAGGTGATCAGATTTAAACTCAAGTCCTCGTCAATGCCATGATTTCTTCGGTGGACATCTTGATGGATGCAGTCCCCCGCAGTTTAGAAAAACGTGAGCCAGATGGCTTATCGCTCTCCACCTTCTGTATATATACCCGATCATCTTCGCCGACAATAAATTCAACCTCAGAAGCCTGCGTAATATTGAGCATATTGCGGATTTTTAGAGGGATGATAACCTGGCCTTTGATTGTAACTCGCATATCTGGAACTCACTCAAGGCAATAGGTAATAATATTACCAGTAATGATATTGCTCGCATCGATGCTGTCAAGCACAGTGCGCCATTTAGAGCTAGTGAAAGCATCCTACTAGGTAAGAAAAGGGGCATATCCGCTGAGATTTCATTGTCCTTTTCACCCAAATCAAAATTTCAACGATTCAGTAGATTTTCGTTGTGAATGATTAGATCCTTCTTACCCCTCACCGTTATGTTCCAATAACGCTTGCCTAGGAAAAACCCTTGACTGCCGTACAACAACATGATATTCTGTATGGCAGGAGAGTTGATATGCAAAAAACTAAACTAACTGTACGCGTCCCACAAGACTTGCTCGAAAACTTCAGGAAGTATGCGCAGGAAAAAAATACTACAATGACCTCCCTAGTTGAAACTTATCTTCGTCGCATTCCTCCTCAGGAACTGCCCATCGATGCACCTATCGTTCGCCGGGTTAGCGGCATACTATCCAAGCGAGTTAACATTGAAGATTACAAAAAACACCTAACTCAAAAATATGGCAGCTAAAACAATAATATTGATTGATCTCAATATCATATTGGATGTTTTACAAAAGCGAGAGCCGTTTTATGAAGCTTCGGCGCGTATACTGGCAGCAGTTGAGACAGGGTTGCTCAAAGGATACATCGCCGCGCACAGCATCACCACCATCTTTTATCTCGTCCAAGAAGACAAATCTTCTACAGAAGCTCGAGCAGTAATCACCAGTTTAATGCAATTCCTGAAAATTGCCCCAGTCAGTCAAAGCACGATCGATCAGGCTCTTAATCTTGATTACAATGATTTTGAAGATGCTGTCCAGATGATTTCAGCGTTACAATGCAAAGCAGATTATTTGCTTACGCGCAATATAACTGACTACCAACCTGCCCTTATCCCTGTTGTTCAACCAGTGGATTTTGTCGACACGATATAATTTGAGTAAATATCATGAAAACCGAAACTCCATTAAAACAAGATACTCGCTTACAAACCAAACAGGTCACACCCGCTTTGCTATCTTACATTGTAGAAAAAATCGTTCGCGAAATAGGGCCGAAGCAAATTATCCTTTTTGGATCTCGTGCCAAAGGCGATGCAAATGAACTTAGTGATGTCGATCTTTTTATTGTCCATGAAAGCGAAAAATCGAATCGAGAAGTTCGACGGGAAATTGAATATCTCTTATGGGGACGACGATTTGGGATTGACTTAATCGTACGCAATTCAGATGATGTAGCCCAAAATATTGCTGATAGCAATCCCTTCTATTCTCAACATATTTTTGCGGAAGGGCATGTTTTATATGAACAACATGCCTCGTAAACCCACAGAAACAACAAAAGCTTGGCTTCGCTATGCAGCAGGAGATCTAGCTGTTGCACAACGCGAGCTAGATAGCGAAATCCCCGTTTATCACACGATCTGCTTCTTGTGCCAGAGTTCTGCAGAGAAATTCATCAAGGGTTTCTTGATTTCATGTGGATGGCATCTAGAGAAAACGCATGATATTGTTGAGTTACTTGGATATTGTTCTGATTACGATTCAGTATTAGGTTCAATGATTGTTGAAGGCGCAATATTGAATGAATATATTGTTGCTGGTCGATACCCAGGGGATGTAGCTGCGGAAGGTATTAGCGCTGATGCAGCAAAGGAAGCGCTCGAGGCAGTTCATCGTATTCGAGCTCGGATTATGAAGTTGATGGAATTTAATTGAAATTGATCCAGCACGGAAAATATGGGGTCACCCTACTCACATCCAAGCAGAGGTAACATTTTAGCTTTTGCAAATCCGCAATGGTATTGCGGATTTGCAAAAGTCTCGTTGATCGTATGATGAACTTTCGAAATATACCAAATTCCACCCCTAAGTTTTCCCTTCTGCTGTATACATTGCTGATAATTTTTTTATGACGTGTTCCGTAAATCCTCTTGCTTCAACGGTAGGTTCACGAGAATCTTCACAATTGTGGAGTTATCAGATTGACTGTTGGGAAGTAAGTTCGATATCTGCTTTCATCCCTGGTAATTAGATATAAATCCATCACTGCAGCTTGGGCGCTAATATAGAAATCTGAAAGTGGTGAAGATTTTATTCCTCTATTTCTTCGGTAATTTAGGAAAGCTTTCCCAGCCAGGAACAATGCCTCCTTCGGGATCTCAAGCATTTGGAACGCAGCGATTTGCATGGCCTTTTCCAATTCTTCGATGCGCTCAAACCCTATCGACACTTCTGTATAGACAACCTGGTTGATGTACAAAATGTCTTTGTCACCATATGTGGCTAAAGTAGCTTGAGACCAGTCTGCCCCATTGGGATCATTCAGGAATAAATCTAAGACCACATTCGAATCGACCAGATATCCGTTCACTCCATAGTCCTCGTTAATGCCATTATTTCTTCGGTGGACATCTTGATGGATGCAGACCCTCGCAGTTTAGAAAAACGTGAGCCAGATGGCATATCGCTCTCCACCTTCTGTATATATACCCGATCATCTTCGCCGACAATAAATTCAACCTCAGAAGCCTGCGTAATATTGAGCATATTGCGGATTTTTAGAGGGATGATAACCTGGCCTTTGATTGTAACTCGCATATCTGGAACTCACTCAAGGCAATAGGTAATAATATTACCAGTAATGATATTGCTCGCATCGATGCTGTCAAGCACAGTGCGCCATTTAGAGCTAGTGAAAGCATCCTACTAGGTAAGAAAAGGGGCATATCCGCTGAGATTTCATTGTCCTTTTCACCCAAATCAAAATTTCAACGATTCAGTAGATTTTCGTTGTGAATGATTAGATCCTTCTATCCTCTCGCCGTTAAGTTAGTTTTTCGCAGGGTGCAACAATATGATTTTATAACCCCGATTCCTGGAATAAAAATCCTTCGAAATTGTCCGGATTGACTGTCTGCAGTTCCGAGCCAGGATAGGCGTTCAAGAATTCGGTACGTGTTGCCAGCCGGATGCGGCTTTCCCCCCATTTGAATTCGTAACCGAACAACTTGCCGCTATATTCTTCGATGTAGTCAATTTCCTTGCGGTCATATGTGCGCCAAAAGTAATCATTGGTTCGGCGCCCAGCGATCTGATTTGCTTTGCGTCGCTCCACCATTAAGAAATTTTCCCATAACTGACCGGCATCATTGCGGATTTTCAACGGGTTGAAGTTCTGGATCAGGCTGTTACGTACGCCATTATCATAAAAATAGTAACGAGCATTTTTGGTCACTTCTTTACGTAAGTTGCGTGAGAAGCCTCCTACCCGAAAAATGACGAACACTTTCTCTAGCAAATCCAAGTAGCGCTCCACCGTCTGCCTGTTTATTGCCAGGCTGGTCGCCAGTTCAGATAGCGATACCTCCTGCCCAATCTGGAAAGCCAGGAGGCGTAACAGATCCACTATTTTCTCAGAACGCCTAAGACCATCCAATTCGAGAATATCACGATACAAATAGGAGCCGACCAATTCACCCAGCAGGCGAGCGCGCAGGTCAGGGTTTTCGGTGGTAATGATGGCAGGATAACCACCCCAGGTCAGCCAGCGTTCCAACTGATTACGAGTTTCCAATGTCCCAAACGTCTCCCTTACCTCACCGTAGCTGACCGGATACAGTGTAAGGGTGATTTTGCGTCCGGTAAGCGGTTCGCTGATTTTATTTGCCAAGTCGAAAGATGCCGAACCCGTCGCAAGAATGCGAATATTGGGGTAACTATCCACCATGATCTTCAGATTCAGACCGATGTTGGAAACGCGCTGGGCTTCATCTACAACCAGTAGCTCTGCATCCCCCAGCAATTCACCCAGAAGTTGCCGGTCCTGGCTGCCAAGCGTTTCGCGATATAGTAACTCATCTGCGCTGACAAAACGGCTCCGCAATGGCGTAACGTTTAGCAAATCGTGTGCCAGCGTGGTTTTCCCAACTTGCCGAGGTCCATAAAGTACCACAACCTTACCTGGAATCAAATATTTCTGAAGTTGAGGGAGTAGGGCTCGATTTATTTTCATAAATACATTATATCGTACCGTCCGTATTTATGCAAATATACATGGTTGGAATTCGTTGATTGAGCCTACTATAAAGTATCTTTACTCCAATTATCCAAAAAAATGGTTACGCCACTGCGAGTGGCAGCCTGGCGCAAGGCACTATCCAGCGTCGCTAATTGAAGACCTGTCTGCATCGCCAAATCCAGGTACGCTGCGTCGTATGTTGAAAGTGTATGCTCCCGAGCCAAGTTGAAAGATACGTTGTTCAGTAGAGAGATCTACTTCAATAGGTAACTGCCGCAACAGTTCTAAAAAGTGCACACCCTCGGCTTTGGTAATCCGTTTCCTCCTCTCGGCTACAACCATGACGTTAGCAACCTCCAATGGCCATAAACTGGGCACGAGGGCGTTATTCTCTATGAGGTGGTCCAGGACAGCATCGGCATAAACATTAGCTTCGTCTTCAAAGCACCATGCCATGACAATAGAAGCGTCTAGAACATACTCAGCCACTATGCACGTCCATCTTCGATCATTTCTCGCACAGATAGTCCATCCAGGTGATGTTTCTGGCGAAAGGATTTAATATCCGCAATGATTTCCTGCACGGGTCGAGGGGAGTTAGGTGATACGGGAGAGAGAACTGCCACGGGCACCCCGTGCCGGGTTATCGTGATGCGTTCGCCGTGCGTCACCCGTTCGATAAGTTTTGAGAATTGGATCTTGGCTTGGTAAGCTCCAATAGAATGCATAGGATACACTCCTTTGGTCAGGCAAGATTATGACTAGCCCAACATGCTTTTTCCCATAAGGCAAATGTGGAAGAACTTTCCCTGGTTCAAGTTCTAACTAGTGGAGTTACCGAAAAAGCACATATTGACAACGTATATACAAAGAGCTATACTTTGGCTTGATGAATATTAGATACACCCTGCACGGCATAACCTTCGAATGGGATAGCCGTAAGGCAGCAAGCAATGCCCGCAAACACGAAATTTCCTTCGAGTTAGCTTGCGAGGCATTTTTTGATCCCTTTGTATTCTATTTAGGTGATGAAGTCATAAATGATGAACTTCGAGAAACGATAATTGGGATGACGAAGAATTGGCGATTATTGTATGTAGTTTTTGTATTAAATGAAGATATAGTGCGGGTGATTTCCGCTCGATTTGTGACGAAGACAGAGAGAGAAGATTATGAAAACCAATAAACTGAAGGAACGGTTGAAAAAAGACAAGCAGATGACGATGATAAGTCTGAGAATACCAGAAGATGTAGTTGAAGACCTGAAGCGAATTGCGCCGCTATTAGGTTTTTCTGGCTATCAACCTCTAATGAGAGCATATATTGGACAAGGATTGCGAGTTGATCTTGAACGACTAGAGGGAAGTGTAGAACTAACAACGCTAATAGAGAGTTTACGAAACCAGGGCGTAAAGGATGATGTTATTGCTTCAGCGATGGCAGAAGCACAAAATTTCTAGATACGGGTAGATGTTGATGGCATGTGTACTAGAAAGCGGTCTGATTCGTCTGTCCCCATTTCCTCGCCGTTAAGTTCAGTTAACGGGAGGAATTTGAGTTGCTATCTCAACCATCAGATTCCGGTTGGATTTTGTTCTCTTCCAAAGATGGAACCTTACCGTCCTTATCACTCCAACGGCTGATAAATCTCACCAAACCCACAAGGAAACCTAAACCATACCCAACATGCATGATCGCATAAGCCAAAGGCAACATATGAAAATAACGCCATCCTTTTCGAGATGCAGTCCATAATGACGCAGATAGATTGGCGAGAAGATAGGAACCTAAAACGATTGCAAGCAGGTATCGTCCAAAAAGCAAGATAAAGGATAGGAACGTTGAAATGATTAAACCAATTACAAAAGCTGGCGGCACAAACTGCCGGATATGCATTTGGCCGGGATGTTTCTGCAAGACTCTCACCTTCCAAAAACCGTATTGGTAATACTGACTCCATAATTCGCTAAAAGAGGCTCGGCTGTAATATCGAGAGTGGATGTCTGGAGTAAGCAGTATTTTTCCACCCATTTTTCGGATACGATAATTGTATTCGTCATCCTGGTTTCGAACGAGTTCTTCGTCAAAAAGGCCTGCTTTTACTATGATTTCTCGGGTATAAGCGGGGAAGGGGACACTGTCTGTTAGCATTGCCCGGTCTTTAACGGTGCGGAAAGCTGAACCACCGACGCCAAAGTGGGAACTCATGGCGAGAGCGATGATTTGGGATAGATGATCTTCTCCAATGGTTTCGATAGGACCACCCACTCCGGCAATATCATTTCCTTGCAGATGCTCTACGCAGGTGGAAATGTAATCCGGGGAAATTTCACAGTGGCCGTCGACGCGGATTATGATATCGCCGCGGGCGTGTCGGAGGGCCAGGTTGAGAGCAGTAGGAACGATTTTTTGGTGGTTGTTTATAAATTGGATATTGGAACGTTTAATCGTTAAACGTTGGACAATCTCACGAGTGTCGTCGGTGGACATGCCGTCGGCGATGAGTATTTCCATCTGGCCCGGATAATCCTGGTTCAGTACAGCGTTCAAGCAACCCTCGATGTATCGTGCTTCGTTTCGGGTGGGAATAATGATCGAGACATCAGGCAGCATCGGAAGTTTACCCAAATGGGATTACTGTTTTACAGCAATTCCCCAAATGTAAAGCGTCCCCCCATCCACAAGGCAACGGAATGTCATGCGCGTTATTGGAACAGAACTCCGGAATTTCAAGTCAAATGCATGCAGACCTGCCTGGAAATCTCGCCAGGCGCTGGGATAAGCCGCCTGCCCGACCAGGGCAATACGTTTATGCCACCGATAAACAGTTGAACAGGCCGCTTCGGGAGCACATTCGGTATCCCAACGCTGCGTTTCAAATCCCAGTCGCACTGGAACCGTTTGGGGACTCTCATTCGTACTTTCGATGATGATTTCGGCTACAGTTTCTCCAGGACTGGCATTCTCGAAGCCAACCGCGGTACTCACCAAGATGAGTTCTCCCACAGGGGGGGCGCCCTCTAACTGGATCACTCTCTCAGCATTTCCATCTAGACCGGGCAGCCCAAACGCCCCCACCACGTGTATCGGGACGTCTTCGAATTCGATATCCACCGGCAAATGTAAATCCGCGAACTCCAGGCCGTAGATGTCCAGGGGTTGGCGGATCTGACCCGTGTTCATAATAGCAGGTTCACTGGTTGTTTGATCGGTTCGTTTACCCAGCACGTAAACAAAAAGTGGGTAGTCGATGTACCCATCCGTCCAGGTGAAAGGCTTTTGCAGTTCTTCGAGGAGTTGATTGAATCCTTTTCGACGGTCAGCCTGAAAATCGTTGGTTACGAAGATGAGCTGGTCATATTGATCGAGATTGCCGACAGCCTGGCCTTCCAAGTAAGGCCAGTAGCCGATCTTCTCGATTACTCTTGGGAAATAACGCGCAACCGGGTCGGCTGACCGTCCATCGTACACGATCGCGCTTTCTTGATGGTCGTGAACGGAGATGAATTCACCGGCCTTGCGGTAATCCACCAAATCCCCATAAGACCAGGTTTTATTCCAACGCGGCCACAAAGAAATTAGGTTCAATGCAACCAGCGCAGCCAGCCCGACGTAAGACCATCGCTTCGGCAGGGAGGCAATCCCGAAGGAGAGCAAGAGCAGGAAAATCGGCAGTACAAAAGCGACATGGCGAGGCGCAACGCCACCCGCCAGCCGGCCTCCGAGCGTATCTAAGATTAAGTAGACACCGACGAGCACGATCCCGTGCACAAAAGGAGCTGCTCCCCACCGTTGCCGAATGATCCGTACTATTCCGAGAAGTAACAAGCCTGCCATCAGGCATAAGCCTGGCAGAATGACAACCCACCACAACGGATACACGTGATATCCGAAGAAGAAAACGTAGACCGCCATCAGTATTTTTACGCCGTTGACCCAGGATAACGATGTTATCGTTGGGTCAATAGTCACCGTAATGTGGGCGTAGTTTTGGTAGAAGCGCCACAAGGCACGATAGACGATGGGAACTAGTGGGATGGCGAACGCACCGATCAGGCCCCCGCCTGCTGCGACGACACGGCTCCATCTAGGCCAGCGAATTTCTATCGCTGTAAAAACTACCAATAGTTGTGCGAAAAGAACCAGCGCCCCCAAAAAGTGTGAAAAAATCAGAATGAAGCCGCTGATTGTCACCCATACCCAGTCCAGCCAACGATAATCTCTTTCGACTAAACGAGTGGTCGCAGCGAAATACAATGCAGCAGCAAAGATGAAAAATGCATAAAAGCGCAGCTCTTGCGCGTGGTAGATCAAAAACGGGGACGTTGCTGCCAGGATGCCCGCGATCATCCCGATATAAGAATCTCCCCATTTTTTCCCCAGCCAGAAGATCAAGGTGACCGTGAGGATGCCAAATACCACTGATGGCAGCCTCAACCAGAACTCGCTGTCCCCCAATATCACCCAAACGTGCATCAGGGAGAAGTAGGCCAGGGACTGCCAATTCAACCCGAGCACTTCAGATTCGGCGATCGTGCTATATTCATCTCCGCTGAGAGGGTAAAGCGACAGGGCATAAACTCTCAGCAGCAGTGCTACTCCTATGACCAATAGCCACGTGAAATGCCTTTGGAAGTCGCTCCTGGCAGCTGCGCCGATTTTTTTTACAACTCCGGTAATCATCGTTCTCAATCCATCACCGACCGCCAACAGAACTGACCGCTAATCCAATCAGGACCAGCAGAACCCCGATCAACCGGTTTACGGGAAACTTTTCCCCCAGGATAGCCCAAGAAGCGACAAGGACCAAAGTCAGGGTCAGGGCGGTAAAGGGAAATACATAACTCAGATCAGCCTTAGATAAGGCCAGGAGCCACAACACCAGGCTGATGCCATAAAAGCTCATCCCAATCAAGAATAGAGGGGATAAAGCCAGATCTACGAAAGTACTTATTTGTGTGATTGATAGCCCGACCCCGGCAACGGATTTTTTTAGGAACAATTGGCCGAAGGCAGCCAGGCATGTCGAGAGCAATAGGATGGCTATGACACCAATCTTCATATGTTGACACCTCTATTTACAAAATTCATAAATCACCTCAATTACTCGCCCCTGGTCATCTTCCGGCAGGCAGTTGTAAAAAGGCAGTCGCAGCAACTGGTCGCTGGCAGCCTCCGTTGCCGGGCAGTCCCCGGGTTTGCCGCCGAGCCCGCGGCCCATGTCCGACAAATGCAGCGGCAGGTAATGGAACACGCTCTGGATACCCCGCGCGCCCAGGTGGGCGATCAACGCCTGGCGCTCTCCTAACGAAGGCATCAACAAATAAAAGATATGGTAAGCCTGGTCGCAGTGCGCAGGCACGAACGGAAGTTGGACGCCGCGGATCTGCGCCCATGGCCTAAGGCATTCCTCATATCGTTCCCAAATCCGCTTACGTTTCGCCTGGATCGCTTGGCGCGCTTCGAGTTGGGCATAGAGAAACGCTGCCAAGAGGTCCGAAGGAAGGTAACTGGAACCCATATCCACCCAGGTGTACTTGTCCACCTGACCACGAAAAAAACGGCTACGGTTGGTGCCCTTTTCACGGATGATCTCGGCACGGTAAATCAAATCAGGATCATTGACCAGTAACGCTCCTCCCTCTCCACAGGTAAAGTTCTTCGTTTCATGAAAACTTAATGTTGCCAAAGAACTAAAGGTACCCAGGTATTGTCCTTTGTACTTTCCGAATAAGCCATGGGCGTTGTCTTCTACAACAGGAATACCATACCGGTTGGCAATTTCCATAATAGTATCCATTTCACAGCCAACACCCGCGTAGTGAACCACCAGAATCGCTTTAGTATGCGGAGTGATTTTTGCCTCCAATTGGCGCTCGTCCAGGTTGAGCGTATCTGGGCGAATATCTACAAAAACCGGACGGGCGCCGCGAATGACAAAGGCGTTTATGGTGGAAACAAACGTGAACGAAGGTGTAATAACTTCATCCCCTGGTTGGATATTTAAAAGGAATGCTGCCATCTCCAGGGCATGGGTGCATGATGTTGTCATTAACACTTTTGGAACACCCAATTCTCGTTCGATTAATGCCTGGCATTTTTTTGTAAAGTGACCATCACCAGAGATGTGGGCATTTTTGAGCGACTGGGTAATGTATTTCAATTCGTCGCCTATAAAAGTGGGCATATTGAAAGGTATGTGAGAATTATTCATATCACTTCGTCAGAATTTTTATATGCTGATAAAATGCCTCTTTTCGTTTCTCAAGATGGAATAGCTGTAAAATACGTTCTCGAGCATATATTTGCTTTTCTTGCCCCATCAGCAAGGCTTTGTTTATCCCTTTTGCCACCCCATCTGGAGTGTTATCCGCTAGATAAACCCCTGCATCCCCAACAACTTCCGGTAATGCACCCACACGAGTGACCGCGGGAATACAGCCTGCCAGCATGGCTTCCGCCACACTGATGCCAAACCCCTCATGCAATGACGCCTGGACGTACACAGAGGCTTTCCGATAGTAATCCAATAATACTAGCCGTTCTACCCAACCGGTAAAGGTTACATTCGGCGAGGCCATCGCCCGCAAATCGTCAATTGCATCGTCTTTCCACTCCCCCACCAGCACAAATCGCACATCTGGGCAGCTTGCAGCGGCACGTACGAAAGGCTCATGGCCTTTGCGCCACAGGTTATCTCGATCCACATTGCCCACTGTCAAAACCATGCGCTCACGCGGCAGTTTAGGCAACGCACCAAAAGGATCTGGAATACCTTGATAAACCACATGGAGGCGTTCTTTGGATATCTTCGCGTATTGTTCAGCCTCCCACTGACTGTAGTACGATATGGAGATCAGACAGGTGGCCAGGCGCATCGTCCAGCGGCTGACCCATTTTTTCAGCCCGCCGCGCTGGTGACCATAGCCGATTTCCGGCATGTTGGCTACATCGTAGCCACCGATAATCAAAAGCGATGGCTTGCCCAACCATCTCGCGACCAGCAAAGGCAAAAATGTGTGCCAGGAGGCAAACCAACCAAAAACGAGGTCATGACTGGCTACTTGTTCCCAGATATGTCTGAGATTGACTCGCCGCGATTCCAAAAAACATTCTGTAACTTGAAATCTCTCTTGCAAAATACTTAGATCAAGCTGAACAAATGGGGTACGCCAGTTATGCACGAAGAGAATGCAGGCTGAAGAATCCATCAACTGTCATATCCGGGTTGAATCTGGGTTGCAAAAATCTCCTGCATCGCTAAAACGTACTGTTTCAGGCTAAAATTCGAAATAGCCTTCAAACGCGCTGCGCTGCTCAATTCCCGGCGAAGATTCTCGTCCACCAAGAGATTACCGAGTGCGTCAGAGAAAGATTTGGTTTGAGCAACAGGCACAAGCAAACCCTGATCCCCGATCACCTCCCGCACTCCTTCAATATCGAAAGCTACAACAGGTAGCCCAGCAGCCATTGCAGAAAGCAAGACCAGGGGGCTGGTATCCTTTTCGACAGACGAATAAGCAAAGATATCCATCGAGGCCAAAACCTGGGGGAGATCGCGCCGAAAACCAGCGAAAATCACCCGGTTTTGCAGGCCAAGCTCCACGGAGCGCCTTCGTAAAAGTCGCTCATAGGTGTCATTATCAAAAACAGGCGCGCCGACAAGGAGCAGATAAGATTGCGGATTTTCTGAGGCAAGGTAAGCAAAGGCATCTAGCAGGTAGTGTTGCCCCTTCCAGGGAGTGAGGCGTGCAACGTGGCCGATGACCAAAGCATCCAGAGGGATTTCCAATTCCTGGCGCACCTGCCTTCCGTCCAGTCCAGGGCGGAATACATCTGTATCTACTCCGTTAAAGATAACCGAGATTTGATTTTGAATAGATTCCGGCAACTGGCGGGCAATGGAGCTGCCATCCACAATAATTTTCGACGGTAACCTGTGAACGAGCAGACCGAAAACGCGCCGGTAAACCCCCAGGAATCGTTCAGAGATAAAATCCTGAAGATGCCAGGTACAGGGGATATGCGCCCAACGGGCAGCCAGGCCACCATAAATATGGGCGAACAATCCCTTTGTGACGATCAGTGAGGGGCGTTCAACTTTCAAAAAAAGGACCAAATTACGAGCGGAAGCGAGTATAGCCCCCATATTCCAGACCCAGGCCAGCGGGTTGGGAACCCGCCGGTCGCCTGAAACACGGATACTGGACGAATACAATGTAGGACGCTCCAGGATACGAACCGGTACCCCCGCTGCCTGACATGCAACCGGTAAATCCCCCTCCCGCGGGCAGATTACCAGAGGTATCCAACAGGAATCATCCAAATGCTGCGCTAGGTACAGAGTGCTGAATTCCACACCTCCCATAGCCGAGTCAGACTCCACAAACGCTATAGCTGACTGCGCCTTATCCTTTGTATCGCTCATATTTGGTAGGTAGAAGTTGGATTATATTCTATATCCAAAACCCGCCGCAATCGATTTACCAGCCAAGCGCTTCCAAGCATGTATAGATAGGGTTGGATTGGAGTCCGAACCCGACTGTCCCCGAAAAACACAGCAGCTAAAAGAGTGGTCCAAATGATATAGGTCAGAATCAACCAGAGATCAGGGTTTCTCAGTTGTTCGAACAACCCAAGGAAAATAAATGGTAACATGATCCCATATGGGAACAGCCCTGCCAGGCGGAAGATACCCGACACTTCTGGACGGCTGGAATACGGGTCAAAGTTATACAGGGCGGCAACTTTCACAAGGCCATTGAATGCAAACCTGACAGGATGATCGGTAATCCAATCAATGGCTTTCTGACGGTAATATTGATCAACTTCTGCGCCAGAAAGACCGGGCGGTGTAGCGTAAATGGGTAACGACATCGGCATAGGCTGGCGATAACGAAATTCTGGATTGTTACCGGACCAAAGGGTTAAACCGCCGTTCAATGACACTGGCACAAATTTATCTGTAACCCTGAAATTCCTATAGGTCCACGGAGCAATCACTACAACGGTAACCGCAAGTACAACCAGAGACGTTCGAATGGCTATTACGCGCCCTCTCGTGATCATTGCACTAAAGACAAGTACAATAGCAAATAGCCAACCTTCATTCCGAGTGAGACCTGCATGCCCAAAGCATAAGCCAGCAATCATTAACCAAACAAGGTTCTTATTTGACCGGTGACGTATTAAAGAATAAAAGGCCAGGGTCATCAAGCAAATATACAACGGTTCGCTTAAAAACGTGCCAGACAGGTAAGCGTAGGCTGGATCTATGGCAATCAGAACGCCAGCCCCAAATCCGACAGATGGGCTGAAGAGTTCTCTACCCATCAAATATACCAGCACCGCAACCAGCGTAAGCAGAGCAAGATGGGCTAATTTGGCAAAAACGAGTGAATTATTGCTGATGGTAAAAAGAATTGCCAGGAACACTGCCTGCCCAGGAGGGGCTCCCGCTGTGGGCTGATCGGCTTCCATGCCATAGACGCCATGTTGGAGAATGTTTTGCGTGGCCCGGCTAATAAACCACACATCCGAGCCTTCATTTGGAAAAGTTCCCAATCCCCCACCTAAAATTAATATATAACTTAACTTTACAGATATGGATAATAGCACAATCACTACGATTGCAGGGGTAGTGGTCAATCGATCTACGGTATCTAGTAAACGTTTGGCAAACCACACAATGATCTTCACCAAGTAAACCTCCGCGACAACTTATTGGAGAACAGCTTCAATTATTTCGGGCTGACTTCCAATCCAAGAATTTCCATTTCCCATAGCTTGGCGTACGAAAAGAATTGGTATACTGCCAAATAAACACAAACAATAAAGCCCCGCCAGCCCGCACGAAAACCCTGGAGACACAGATAGCGATAAAAGAATATCAGCAAAGGACGCAAAAGAAGATCATACCAATGAAAACACCTCTTTTGCTTACGCAACTCATCGGCTTCATAGCGAGTGTACCGATCCAGGTTGCGAAGTTGTTTGGTGATGTTAGGCATGCCATAATGGAGAATGTGTGTATCCAATACACCAACTTTTCCCGGAACGCATATATTTGAGTGGACTTCTCGATCAAACCAGCGGCCTTTATCTCGCCTGAAGAGGCGTGTTTCCCAATCTGGATATATACCCGCATAACGCACCCATTTCCCAAGCACGTGATTTTTTCGCGCCATGCGGAATGCTTCCACCTCTTCCGGTGCATTCTGAATAGCTCGAATGATTTCCTCCCTAGCCCCCTCTTCTAATATTTCATCTGTATCCATTTGCAAAACCCACTCATATTTGCACTGCGGGACAGCCCAATTTTTCTGTTTTGCGGATTGAATGTATTCATGTTGAATTATACGCGCGCCATATTCCCGGCAAATATCTAAGGTTTCATCGGTGCTGTAAGAGTCAACAACTAAAATCTCGTCTGCCCATTTTACAGACTCTAATGTATCTCGTACAATGGATTCGCAATTATAGGTTGGTAACAGGATAGAGATTGGAGGACGGTCCATGTTAATGGCTTATTTTCTCGGACGATTGGCGCAGCCAAATCTCCGCCAGCACCCAGACTACCCATACCGGAAGGATTAATTGGAGAAGCACCTGGACGCCCTGGCTCCAGAGTATTCCCCCTGCACCAATCATAGAAAGGAGCAGGCTTACCTCCAGCGCACCGCTGCGCCCCCCAGAACGCAAGGCGAGAAACCTACGCCCCAGGCGTAGAAGGGTGAAAATCCAGGCAGCTATGAAGAGCATACCAGCGATGAATCCGAGGTTTGCGAATATTTGGATAAAGTCACTATGCACCCAGCCAATGCCAGCCCATCCTATTCCTAAGGGTTGTCGTAATACCGTTGCCCATGCATCGGAGAGACGGGCAATGCGCATAACCGAGCTAGAGTCGATCGCCTGGCCCTGAATGACCAGCACCAAAGTATACATTCGGTCGAGTACCATTTGGGGCAGCAGCAAGCTGGCGGCAAAAGAGAGCGGCAACAAGCCAAAAGCACCTGGTACAGGTCCGAAGCTCATGAGCACCCATAGGGTAGATTGAATAACCAGAGTAAGCCACATGGAACGATAACCGCCGATGTACACACCAGCGATCTGGGCGAGCAGAGCAAACAGGATCAGAGGTCGATGACGGGGATACCAACGCCAGAGGATGTGAGTCATGGGAATAGTGAGGACCAACACAAAGGTAGCCACCGTTGCACCGAAGAAGGAGAAAGTGGCACGGTTAAAACCTTCGATTGTGGCAGTGCCATATGAAGGAGCAGCAGCAAAGCCTGGGATGGCACTGGTCACAGCAGGGAAGAAGCGCTCAAGAAGGCCCATACATCCGATCCACACTCCAACGGCAAAAAATGCCAGAATCGCTGAGCGCAAAACTTTTTCATCTTTGAGCGCAGCTTCTGCCACAAAAAATAGGGGGATAAGAACCAAAAAATTTTTAAACTCAGATAGCATTAGGCTCACGGAGCGTCCGGCCACAAAGCCGGGGAGCCAAGCAATGAGCCAAAAGGGGATGAAGCTGCTAACCCAGGTGGGTAGCCAGAAGAAAGACCGAAGCCTGTCGGAATGCGTGCGGGTTATAAAAATGATTATAAACGCGGCCCAAAGCAACAACTCAGCAGGATGCAAACGCAAATAGTCAGTTACTTGGACTGTCCGATAACCAAGTCCCACAGTGAGTATTACAGCGATAATGGCAATCTGAGGTCGGCGCTTACCACCCCATAGAATAGCTAGCGCCTCCGCAACAATAAAGAGAATGATTAGGGTTTTAAAGCTAAACATGGGCAGATTCTATATGACGAAGATATTGCGATGGATTTATCCATGTAACTATCACCCAGCGTTGATAGAGCTGACAACTCTAGCTGGAACGCCAACCACAAGGCTGCAGGGAGGCACTGATTTGGTGACAACAGCGCCAGCCCCGACGATCGCATCCTCACCAATTTCAACCCCCTGCAAAATGATCGCTCCTGCCCCAATGTATGCACCACGCCGTAAGATAATCGGTGCATGAGTAGGCGGTTTTTGAGCTACAATCGGGCTTTTCCCCACATCGGTGTGGGTGATGAAGGTCACCCGCATAGAAACGGTCACTTGGTCCTGGATGCATATTTCGTCTTTTAAGTCCAGGAACACATCCCGACCAATATAACAATTATCCCCAACCACGAAATGTTGGTAATGACGACCATGCTCCGGGCCTGCGTTGTGAATGATAAGAGGGGAGTGCATCTCGACGTGTTCACCGATTTTCGCGCCGTACTTACTTAGAGTTAGCGCGATTAACTTTGCAGGCATTATGACCAATAGCCCATTAATACCTTCAGCTCTGTAGGCACAATAAACAAGCCAAAGCACAACTTTGAAAACAAGCAATACCAACTTTTTCATACCACATCATGCTTCTTTAAACGGTGTCTGGACATCTCGCCATGGCCATAACACTAAACCATGCAAGCCAATTGTGACGGTCACAGTAATTGGCGTAGCCACTCATCAACACTTCTCAGGGGTATAATCAGCTGATCTATCCTTCCATCAGCGAATAAAGCGGGGGTTGACCGAAAGACTTCTTGATCCTGGCATAACTCCACTTCCCCCCTGCGGTTGTACAAATAACTGGGAATAGAATAGCTGATACAAGAATAATTCTCTCCAAGAATGTCACGGTTGAATGCACGGATAATATAACCAACGCCAATGTGTTCAAAATTATCACGCAGGTCACCCCGCATAAGCCACGCCTGATAATCATAACTATTAGCCAGGCCGCCCAAATTCACAACTGGCGCACCAGCGAAATATCCAGTGACACCGGCGTCGCTCATTGCAACTACTGACTTCGTTGGCAAATACCTATCAATCCATAAAGCTGCTTCATAGCTGTAGGCTGCAGCCGTTTGATAGTGATTATTGTCAACGCGAATTACGTTGTACCCATGCCCAACGATAACAATGATCAACAAACCTACAAGAAACGAAGTAGACAAGACTGGTGCGTTGATAGACAATATTTCCATTTTTTTACCAGCCAAGCTATCAAAAGCGACGCGATCACAACCATGGTGATAATATATCCTGCAAAGTACCAATGATACAACCCCCACTCCTGGAAAAGTGTAATCGAAATGTAGTGCATTATAGTGCCACAGCCAAGCCAGATCGCTGACTTCTAAAATGACGGCACGTGATCTGAAGGAAAGATTTCTTGGAAAACTTACTAAATGTGAATACCACCAAAAGGCCAACACATAGAATAGTAATCAATGTATATTCAAGATAAGCGAAGTGGGTGTTCCAATAGCTTGGCGATGAAGACAGAAATGGGAACGAGCTTATCATCGCCGCGCTGATCGGTAGTGGATGTCCAAACCTCCAGGAATTCAAGGCATGGTAAGGCAAAATCATCGCTATTACTGGAAGAACAGCCCAAAGTGATTTAAACAACCTGTTCAATTTAACGATCCAAGAAACTTGATCGAAGAGGTTTCTGGCAACGATGATGGCATAAAAAGCAACAAGAAACCAGACAAAATCAAATCTAGCAAGTATCATAAGCCCATGAAAAAAACCTGTCATGAGGAATTTGACACGAGACGGATCACTATCTTTCAAGATGCGAGATTCCGAAACGTACCAGAAAACCAGCGCAGATGTCAAGATCAAGATGGCAGCCTCCACGCCTCCAGTGTATACCACTGTGAAACGCCGCCAGAAGAAAAGAGGGATGATAGCTCCGGCCACCATGATCCCCAACCCTTTGCGTAAAACCTGGAAGATTATCAGAATAGATACTGTAACCAGGCACAATTGTACAAGATTGACCACGCGTAAATCGGGATTAGTATGCCCATCCACAAAGGTTGTATCCATTTGTCAGATTGATCCCGTCGAATGTAGAACCACAATCTTGAGCAATATTCAGTGCTACATCCAAGTAATAGAAAGCATCATCGAATGTTTTGAGAAAAATCTCGCTGTCCGGCCCCGCAATTGAAGGTCAGGCCAGATAAAGCACAAAACCTACAATTGTTACAACGGGAATCCAACTGAAGCTCAATATTCTATGTTGACCCAATATTCTTACCTTTTTTACCATCATGGTTATTACTCCGTTGAATCCCTAAAACTTTTAAAAGAAGAAATAAATCCCTAATCGTGCACGGCACACGTTTGAGCAATCCATATCGAGTAGGACGCCGTTCTTCTACAGCTACAGGAATCTCAGTAATACGCAGACCTGCTCGTTGAGCGCGGAGCACCAACTCCGTATCAAAGATTTCAGCGTCAGTCACACATTGACGTGCGAGTTCTTTTGCATGTTCAGATCGAAAGGCTTTGATTCCATGTGTATCGGACCCACGAAAGCCAAATAACATTCGCAAAAGCAGATTAAAGCCGATTGTAATCGCACGACGATGTAGAGGGCGATGATCGCTAGACCCGCTGGTATTTTTCGAACCGATAACCAGATCATGATTCTCCAAAAGCGTCATCGATTTCTTTAAAAAACCTGTCTCCCAGAAATCAGCGTTGAAAATCACTAGAGCTTTCCCGCGCGCTATTGCTATACCATGCTGCAAGGCATGACCATAACTCGCTATAGGCAATTGCTCAACACACACAGATGCCCAACGGATGGTAAGCTCTTTTGCAATCTTAGCCGTGTCATCTGTACTCCCATTCTCACATAATACCAATTCGTAGCTATCGGGATTTAGCCATCCCTCTATCTGAAATAATAGTTCTTCCATGGAATTGGATAATATGGCCTCTTCATTATAGATTGGAATGATAATAGAAACTTTAGGATTATCAGACAACATTATATTTCTATATTTCCCTTCTCATCAAACTTTTCTTAAACTGTGGTAATAGCCATAGTGCGCCAATACCCCCCAACAGAACGAGATTGGTCATACCAAATAATAATGATTTATGACACGTAATAAACTCAAAAAAGGGGTGTGAAACAACAGCATGTGATGCTATTGCCTCGAAGATAGGTAGAGTAGGCCCTTTCATCATCACGTTCTCAAGGTGTTGATAATAATTCTCTGCAAACCCATATTGGGCTCCCGCCCAATTAATCAATATAGAGAGAAATCCGATAAAAAAAGCAATTTGTAGTCTGTCCTTTTTGTTATCAACAAAAAAAGCTACGGGAATCACCATGAATGGGAGCCCAAACATCAAATAACGTGGTCCAAAGGCCCCACCTGCATTCCATCCTTTGAAGGAAGAGACAAACAACAAAGCCGTCATCGCAAGCGCACTGAATAGAATGGCTTCATTCTTATGCTTGGATTTCAATCTCGAAGGAATCAACAGCCCAGCAAAACCCAAAATTGTGCTTGGAACAAAAACCAGAACGCCCCGTTCCGGGCTGATCAAAAGACCTACAAAACGATCCAGGCGAGGATAGCTGACCCCTACAAAACCTTCCTCAATAATTGCCTGAAACTCTGTACCGATTAGGTGCTGGTAAGGAGTCGAAAAGGGATTACCAAACAAAGAGTAATTGTAGAACATCAAGATCATCACAGGAATACTGAAACCAAGCCAATAGAATAACGTCTTTGGTTTCTTGTAATTCATCAATACATACAAAAATAGCGTCAACCCCACAAAAGCACCTGAGAACTCAATTAGCAAAGCGCAACCAGCAAGGAAGCCCCCCGAGATCAAACCCGTGGTTGAAAACTGAGCTAGACGCATTCGAAAGATAGTATAGAACGCGACCAAAGCGAAGAATATGGTAAAAGCTTGTTCAAAAAACCAAGTTGCATTCCAGAAAAGAGTAGTGCCAAATGCAAACACGAATGTCAATGGAAAGGCAACAATGTCTTCCACATCCATCAACTTCAAGGTGTTATAGAAGAATACACCAGCCAATGCGGCAAAAAATGCAACTGTTGAAACTACTAAAAATGCCTGTGACAAGAAGAATTCGACGTTATCTACCTGTCCGTAAAAACTACTTTCTGGCAATTTGTTTGTCTTATAAGATTGAATCCCCCCTGCCATCTCCTTCAGAACATCTGGAACAAGTGTGTACATACCTTTGAATACCACGTATGCGGGCACGGCAAGAAATGATGGTCCAGGCAATGCGCCTGCGTAATAGTGCCCATCGTAGTATGCCTTGTCAATTGTGTTTTCGTGATAGGTATCTATTTCGAAGCGACCTTCATTTACGATGCTGTGAACAAGGTCCACATAACGGTTCGGGGTCACGCCTCCAGCCGGTGTTACGTATACCGCATATACCAACCAGATTGTAAAAAACAGTTTGATTTCCGTCGAATGCTCTCGCAACCAATTACGCATTTTCTTCTTCCTGAGTGAATATTTTCATATACTGATCTACCATCTGATCCCAACTGTACTTTGCGACCTTTTCCCTGTTTTTCTCCCCCATCTTTTTCAACCCGGTTGGATGGTCAAGCCACTGTCGTAGGCCATCCAACAACCCTTCACTTGTTGGCTCTACCAAGCAATTGTTCTCGCTGCTCACGAATTCCGGTAGGCCACCTACGTTGGTCGCCAGCACCGGTCTCCCCGCAGCCATGGCTTCCAAGGCGGTAATTCCAAAAGGCTCACTGCGAGAAGGTACGACTACGAATAGGCAACCGCTCAGAAGTTGGACCACCGTTTCGGGCGCCGCCCAGCGCACGAATTTGACTCGCTTGTGAATTCCTAATTCAACCGCCTGTGCCTGCAATCGGGAGGTTTCTTCTCCATCGCCGGTAATGATCAAATCTATGTCGGAGTTGTGTACGGTGATTTGGGCAAATGCGTCCAGGAGCAAATCGAATCCTTTTTTATGCACCAGGCGGCCAAAGGCCAAAATATAGGGTCGAGAATGCCGGTATGGGTGCTTGTCCTCGAAACGACACAGGTTCACGCCATTGTGAATGACCCGACCTTTGTTTGAGATAGCCTTTTCGAGTTCGACAACCCTCTCCAATAGAAACTGCGAGCAGGCTGTGACAACATCAGCGGATCGTAACAATCTTTTCAAATCATCCAATCGGGCGAGATCTGTCCCCCCTTCGCCAAACCAACGCATGATCTCGTGTCCGTGTAAGGAGACCACCAACCGGAAGTGAAACCGTTTTTTAAGCCATAACACAAAAGGCGTTTGAGTATCTGGAAAATGAACGTTGATGACATCGGGAAAAAAATTTGCCAACTTGTAGTTTAAGCGAAACAGGGTCGCAGGAAAAACGCCCACCGATGCCAGGAATAAATCGGGTCGCCTGCGGCGAATCTGGTCGATCCGGGGAGTCAGGAAAAGCAGACGGGAAACCGGAACCCCGTCCAGCATTTCTCTCGCGGGCAGGCTGCGCGGATAACGATTGGCGATAACCTGAACTTTATGATTCCGACGAATCAGATGACGGGCGAGCGTGTGCGTCACCGTTTGAACACCGCCTAAAACTGGGGGGTAGGAACCGGACAACAGGAGGATTCGCATTGGGCGTTACCTGGTAAGCCTTAACCCCTGCACAGCCATCCCCCATTTCCAAACGATTCCAGCGGTGAACAATACCGGAAGGGCCAGAAATCGGTCTTTCCAATTAGGAAGCCTCCTGGCACTCAAGAAGGGTTGGTACAGCAAGGATGCACAAAAATTCACGGTTTTGAGAACATCCCGCCCCCGCCGGAAACCGTGGGGATAAACACAATACATCTCCGGCCACTTGCGGCGTACCAGGTAGTACGCCCTGCCGTACATATAGTGCTGGTTGAGAAAACCTCGCAGGGTGGGGCGATGATGATGGTAAACCTTAATAGCCAGATCGAAATAAATCTCATACCCCAACTGCTTCACCCGCCAGTTGAAGTCCACGTCTTCACCGCGGAAGAGGGTCTCGTCCTGGGGGCCGATATCCGCGACAGCTGCACATTTGTAGGAGATGTTGACCCCTGGCAGGGTGCGAACGTAGCGGGGTTCGGGCCAGGAAGGGAAGGTAATCAGGTCGGCGACTTTGCCCACCAGCGAATCCGTATTGGTTCCCAAGACTTCCCCACCAACTGCGCCCGCCTCGGGGTGTTCCCGGTGAGCGCGTTTCATCTGTGTGACCCAATCGGGGAAAACTTCGGCGTCGTCGTCGGTCATGGCGATGATCTCGCCGGTGCAGTGGGGTAAGCCAATGTTGCGGCTGGCCGCCAGGTTTTTATTGACCGTTTTGACCAGCTTGACTTCGATCCCTTGTCCCCCCATGAATGACTCAACAACTTGATCAGCGCGTTCATTGCCGCCGTTGACGACCACGATTTGATCGGGTTTCTCCTGCGTGCCTTCGATGAGGGCTTGGAGGGATTTGCGGAGGAGTTCGGGACGGTTGTAGGTACAGATGAGGACAGAGAAACGTTGAACTTGCATGTTACTTAACTCATGTTACGCACTCATGGGGTGCATAACGGGATAAAATCAGGTTCAGGAGGAAGGTATGAACAAAGAACTCCTGGACCTATACACAGATTATTTGTTGAGCTCATTTGGGCAAACGACAGCCACAGGTTTATCAAAACTCATGGATGGAGCCATCAGTCATGACCAAGTAAGCCGGATGTTAGCCAGTCCAAGAATAACATCCAAAGACTGGTGGCGGATGGTCAAGCCACAGGTGAGAAAGATCGAACAAGCAGATGGTGTCATGATCGTAGACGATTCAATCGAAGAGAAAGTCTACACGGATGAGAATGAGATCATCTGCTGGCACTATGATCATGCCAAAGGGCGCAACGTCAAAGGGATCAACTTTCTGACAACCTTGTACTATGCCCAAGGGATCGCTTTGCCGGTTGCCTTCGAGATAGTCTCCAAAACGGAGCACTACATCGACAAGAAAACAGGCAAAGAGAAGCGCCGTAGCAAGACGACCAAGAACGAGTATTATCGGCGAATGCTGCAAGCAACTTTCAGAAACAAGATTCCTTTCAAGTATGTACTCAATGACATCTGGTTTGCTTCTGCCGAGAACATGCGCTTTGTGAAGCTGGATCTTGAGAAAGACTTCATTATGGCTCTCAAGAGTAATCGCAAGGTAGCCTTGTCCGAAGATGATAAATCCAATGGCAAATATCAGCGGATCGATCAACTGGAATTGACAGAAGGCAGCACCCTAATCATTTATCTTGAAGGGGTTCCCTTCCCCTTGCATTTGGTGCGCCAGGTCTTCAAAAACGAAGATGGCTCAGAGGGTGTGCGCTATCTGGTAACCAGTGACTTGACCCTAGATGCTGACCAAATCATCGCAATCTACCATAAACGGTGGAAAGTCGAAGAGTATCATCGTTCACTCAAGCAGAATGCATCCCTGGCTAAATCTCCTACTCGCACAGAGACTACTCAAACAAACCATCTAGTGGCTGCGCTGTGGTCATTTGTCAAAATTGAGTTGTTGAAGGTGCAAACAAACAAAAATCACTATCAATTGAAAGCTCAGTTGTATTTCTCTGCTTTACAGCAGGCCTTTCAGGAGTTGCGCAACTTACGATCTGAGCTTCCTACCCAACCATCGGCTGCGTAACATCAGTTACTTAAGCTTCCGTGAAATTGCCTGTTTCGTCAAAGAGAGCCGTAACCTTCCAAGATGGTGGAGATACTCCAGGCATTGTCGCCAGGTCACTTTGCTGCCGCCTTTGCACCGCTCCTGGAAAACGTACCCGACTTCTTCGATATGCCTGACGTCACCTTTAGCCAGTATCTCGATCAAAATTTTGTAGCCCACGGGATTAAGTGACCTGTCGGCAATCGTCTTCCGCTTACCCAGGAAATAGCCACTCATTGGGTCACTGACTCGCCCGAGAACTTCCGGCAGCAGGACCAATCCCAACGCCTGTTCTCCACGAGACAAAAGTTGTCGAAAGATATTCCAATCGCTGACGCCTCCACCGCGGACGTGACGGCTGGCAACAGCCAAATCTGCTCCCAGCCTGATCACTTCCAGCAAATTCAACACCATCCCCGGCGAGTGCTGCAAATCCCCATCCATTACACCCAGAACTTCTCCTTCCGCTGCCTGCCAACCCCCCAACACGGCTGTGGAAAGGCCGCGCTCACCCTGACGACGGATCACTTTGAGTTGGGGATACCCAATGGCGAATGCCTGAACTGCTTCCCATGTCCGGTCTGGGCAGTCATCATCCACTACGATGATTTCGTAATCACCAGGCAAATGCTGGTTGAGTAGCCCAACCAACGAACCCAACAACGGTTCGATGTTTTCCCGTTCGTTATAGGTGGGAATCACCAGCGAAAAAAAAGACCTTATGCGGCGCGCACAGGCCAAATGGTGATGCGGAACCAAAGAAATCACCAAACATGTGCGCCAGAGCTGAGTATTTGGAGGTACTGTTCAGCCACCCTTTCCCACGTGAAATCAGTTAATACACGAGCGCGCCCTGCTTCACCCATCACCCGCCGGCGTACAGCATCACTCAACAATTCCACGATTGCACTGGCAACCGCGTCCCTATCTTCTTCGTTTACCATCATTCCGTAATCCGACGCGATCAATTCGTCGAACGGCGGTTGCCGTGCAACGATCGCTGGTACGCCGCACGCCAGCGATTCTAAGGTAGTTAGCGACGAAGCCTCCCCGCGCGACAAGATGAGAGACAGATCGGCCACCTGGTAATAAGATACAACATCTTGTTGTGCACCCATAAATCGCACACAAGATTCAAGCCCTAATTCCCGCGTCAATTTCTCCAAATCCGCGCGATTTGGCCCATCCCCTAGCACGAGATAGACAGTTTCGGGGTGGTCGTGCAATACCTGCGGCAGCGCACGCAATACCCACTGTACCCCCTTGCGTTCTTCAAGCGCGGCTGCCGTGATAAGCACGGGGACGTTGAGGGGAAGATTTAGCTCGTGGCGCATTCGAACTCGGGCTGAAGAATCTGGTTGGAACCGTTCGGAGTCCACCCCATGGTGAATCACCTGACTTGTGCGCCCAAAAAATTCTTGTACGCCATCAGCTACGAACTGGCTGACCGAAACGATCTGCGCGGCACGCTTGGCGAGTTTATAACGCAGGAATTCGTGGTAACGGTGCGGCACCTGATCATACGGATAATGAAACACGATGCCGAAACGCTGCTGGCGCGCCAGGGTAAGTGCTTCCGCCTCGCCGTAGCCTGCAAAGAAAATCCAGACAAAATCATACGCCTGAGTGAGCAAATTCCAAACATAAAACGGAACAACCAAACTGGCCGCGTAATAGCGCAAGGTAGGCATACGGTGGACGCGTACCTGCGATTCAAGCGTCTCAATCTGTATCGGTTGAGGCCAGCGCCACGTCAATAGATGCACTTCTATCTCACGCCGCGCCAGGGTATTTGCCAGATTGAGTATATAGCGTTCGATACCACGTGGGTAGCGAGAAAGAAAGGGATGAATAAAGGCGATGCGCATGGTGTTTTATCTATTAACAGGAGTTACGCAGCTTGCTGGTTGAGTAGCGTTTTGGGTTGAACCTGCCGAAACCAGGGCGTATCGAAACCTAGAACTGCGGCCAAACGTGGTTTCAATACAGCTCTTAGCTTACTCACCGACGTTTTGGTTTCAACTGATGCGTAAGTACTGTATAAACTGAGAGCCCAAACATCATTCAGTCCTATGTCCCTGATAGACATGTACCAATCCACCCTATTGTCTGTTCACAGAACGAACCGATTGTTTTCATTGTCAAACCAACTCGGGCCGCGCTAGTAAGCGCCCGCAAAGCAAGTTTGAATTGACATCGTCGTAAACGCTGGCCAAGCACAAGCGCCAACCGATTCGACATATAATCATCATGCTCATTTGCATTTTTCAAACCCACAAAGTTCCAATATCGTCTGGAAACGATACTCCATTCTGTCAGAAAAAGATCGAAGCCAGCAGATTCGCCTTTGGATGATTCGTGTATTCGAAATCGCACCAGGGATTTGTCAATACCAATCACAGGGCACTCTGGCAAAACGCGCATCATCAACTCATAATCCATGCAATAGTGCAGGTTTTCTGCAAGTGGGCCGACTTTTTCTACTATGGATCGGGGAATAAATATGCCTGGCTGGTGCCAACTCCATTCTTTCGACCAAAATTTGGCCATCTGATCTAACTTCAGTCGCTGCAACACAATCCTTTCCCGCCCGGTGCTCTGCCACCAATTGATCACCGGCCCGGCGACAAGACTCCCGGGACATTCTAAGTAAGCCTCCCCCACTGCATGCAAGGCACCGGGTAAGTATACGTCGTCTGCATTCAACCAGGTGACCAACTCGCCCGTGCAGCGTGCGATGCCTTTATTGATGGCGTGTGACTGCCCCCGGTCCGGTTCGCTGACCCAATATGAGAGATGTTGCTCATATTTGCGAATAATTTCTACACTTCCATCAGTGCTACCGCCGTCAATAATAATGTATTCGATGCACGGGTAGTCTTGCCATATTACACTCTGGATCGTCTCATCAATATACTGGGCTTGATTGAATGAGGGGGTGATGACAGAAATCCGCGGCAGATTATCCTTTACAGACATTTTCCTTCCCTCGGTGAACCACCGGAGATGTTCACCCCACAAGCTATGCAAGGGAATTGTGTCGCCAGCTTTCAATACATTTTTCTCAAGTAATTCCAGAGAGGTGACCGTGGTAACTCACTAAAGAGCCAACGCACTGTGCTATCTCTAATCCCACCACAAATCCAAATTCCCCACCAGGTATCCCGAATGTGATGAATGTTCCATCCCCTTCTTCTTAGATTCATACAGGCTAGATAACTTGTTGATAGATGGCCCGCGGTTAATGGCTGAGTATCATGAAGAAGCACAACGCCGCCCGGACGAATAAACGGTTCAACTTTCAGAAAATCGTTGACAACATACTCAAAGTCGTGACATGCATCAATAATAGCGAGGTCGGCTGTCGAAGGAGAGAGAAAGTTTACCAGGTCCAATCTAAGTGTATTTTCGTAAACTTGGGTAACCCGACCATCGAATCCATACTTGCGATACACCCTTCCTATCTCGTCACGCTGTAAGGCAAAAGTTGTCATGTCGCCGCTCATTTGTTCTGGCAGGGCGTTTACTGTAACTACTTCAGCATTTGTTTGGCGACAAACGTTTGCCGCCATATTTCCATGTGCTGTTCCAAGTTCAATAACGAGTTGAGGATCTATCGCTTGAATCAGAGCAATAAATGGCAATAGGTCATTATTTTTATGATGACCATAATACGGAGGCAGGCAAATATCGTCATAAATTATTTCGCCAACGAACTGGTGCTCCCCACTGAAATCCAATTCAGGCAAATGGAACAAAGTGTATGGTAATCTGAGCTTCAAGTAGTTCAAGGCTTTGCCGGTAAAACTACCCTCTTGAAGAGACTTCCAGATACTAACCCACAAACCTTTGTTATTTCCCATAACAGTTCGTTTCTATTCCTGTAAATGCTGTTGTCTCGAAATGGCGCGTGTATAAAGCTCAAGGTTAAGGCAAGCTATCTTGACCGGGTTATATTCACAAGCTACTTTGTCACGCCCTGCCCGTCCCATCTTTGCACGCAACGACGGATCACGCGCGAGACGCACAATCGCATCAGCTAATTCATTCTCATCTCCGGGCGTCACTAAAAATCCACTTACTCCTTCATCCACCGTTTCAGGAATGCCTCCAATCCGCGAGGCTACGACCGGCTTACCTGCTGCCATCCCTTGCGCACAAGTGTACGAGAAACTTTCATAGATCAGAGAGGGCACTACACAAATATCTGCGTTTCGATAACAATCCATTAAAGCCGTTTGATTCAAAGCACCCAAAAATTCGACTTGCGAATCTACGTTTTCTCCTATCAACATGGATTCCAACTCCGCACGTTGTGAGGTACCCCTGACAGTAGAACGATCGTAACCAACAAAAACAAACCGAGCTTGCGGTACCTCACGGATTACGTGTGGAATGGCCTGAGTCAGTACAGTAACACCCTTACCTTTTTCTAAGCGTCCAACGTGGAGGATAGTGATTGGGTGATTGGGGGCGCGAGCGTTCGAGTGATCCGGCAATTGAGTAAAGGGATCAGGGAATCCTTCTAAAGACAGCGCGTTGGGGATCACCGCCACATTATGGATAGATACACCAGATTCGTTCGCGATTATCTGAGCCATGTCCCTAGATGGCGCTGATAGCGCATCTGCCCGTCGAATAAAATCTTTTTCGCACCATTCTACAATTCTCGTATCAGAAGATGTTTCACGCCAGCCTAAATACTGCTTGAGAACAAAGCTGGGGGTATGACACCGGACAACAATCGGAACCCTCGATGTACGTGCAGAAAAAAAGCCTTCCGCATTGATCTCAGCAAACTCAATCAGGTCCAGCGGTTGCTGGTTTTGCAATTTCTGGATTACCTGACTGACACGCAAGCCATATACTAAATGAACCAACTGATAAAAATAACGTCCCAACGCGGGCAAACGCCGTAAGTAATACCAATCACTGACCAGCAATCGTAGAATCCGAATTCCAGCCTTCTCTTGCACTGGCGGCACATCCTCAGATACGCGTGCTGAGAGCACAGTCACTTTATGTCCCAGTTCCCGCAAGGCCAATGCCATGTGATAGTTATACATCCCGATTCCTCCCCAACCTCCTTCCGGAGGGAAGGATTTGTGTACAAAAGCAATATGCATAATTTACTCATTTCAAGATGGTTTAATTAATTGCCACTGAATTTCCACAAAATAAAAAGGAAGCATTTTTACCAACAAATCAGCGTTACTTGGGTTAGGTTGTTTGAGCAGCCAATTCATCCAATGGGAGATAGCGTTACTAAGAAACGTATCCAGCTTACGCATACGGTAGCGCTTCCAATTGAACAATGTCACCCTGGACGAAGTGTTCACCAATCGCCAGTAACTGTTTATTTCCTTGTAATAGGCTTTGGCGGCATGGGCATCAAAGAACTGGGCACTGCCAAAGGTAAACGCCATTTTATGCGTTGGGTCCACCCAGGCTGCCACAGAATATACATGGGGGACACTGATATAAGTGATACCGCCCGGCTGCAGAATACGATATGTTTCATCCAAGATTCGCTGGATATCTGCCAACACGAAATGTTCAATCACATGATTGAGATGAACTTCACTGGCGCATCCGTCACCAAAAGGGTACGGGAAATCCAGGAGATCGTGGAGCACGTCAACCCCTGGCAGGGGTACGTTCTCCAAACCAATCGCTCCGGTTACTTTATCGGTTCCGCATCCAAGGTCTAAAATCACGTCTTTCTGTATCCACTGATCAAATAGATTCAGCCAGAACCTTTTGGTAAACAACAAAGCGCTGGTCTACATTGGCCTGTAGATTCCCCAGGTGTTGGATGTACTTTCGTCCTTTTTGTCCCAGCGTAAGACGGCGGCTATTGTCTGAAAGCAAGTTGACCAGTGCCGCCGCAAGCCCCTGAGGATCATTAGGTTCGACTAATAGACATGTCTCTCCATCCACAACCAACTCCGGAATCCCCCCCACCCTCGAAGCAACCACCGCCTTCCCCGCCGCCATGGCCTCGTACACCGTATTCGGTGAATTGTCCCAGCGCGAGGGAATCACACACAGGTCCGCCTGGTGGTAGTGTGCAAGTAACTCTGCTTTGGGCAAGAACGGATACAAGCTCACACCTTCGGGAACAGCCTGGCCATTGGGTTGGTACCCAAATATTCGAAATTCTACATTGGGGATAGATTGGCGAACTAGAGGAATCGCCTGAAGCAGCACATCCCCCCCTTTGACTGGGTCATTCCGGGCTGCAAACATCACAATTTTACCAGGATGATTTGCTCCGTTCGCTGACGGCTGATTATTTGCCAGTTGGGGATCGAGTGGATAAGGGATCACAGATTTCTTGCGGAAGGGTTGGTCGTTTTCTTCCTCCACAACATCTGCCATTGCCTGCGAGGGCGAAAGAACCCATTTAGCTCGGCGGATAAAAAAAAGCCCTAACCTGCGTTGGTACCAGTCCGCGCGGTGGACCGGTTTTCCCGCCTGTTTCAGGAATGTGTAGCGCGAGCCGTGCAAATGGCAAAGATAGGGGAATGATGGAAAGATGGCATGCCAGAAATCGCCGCCTTCGGAAAATTCGGCGATATCTATGGGCGTCTCACGGTGGAGTCGCTCTAAGAAGCGGTACAACTGCCAGCCATGCTCCAAAGCCCGAAATGCCAGCGCACCTGTTTTCAAGATGGGGATTTTGCTGGCATACCAATGCAGGCTCCCTTTCAGCCTGGGGCGGTATATGGTAAGGCCCTCATCCTCAGCCACTAGGCCACATTCCGGGTACCAGGCAGCTACAATACTGACTTTGTGACCGCGGCGGGCTAATTCGCGGCCCACCAACTGTACATATGTTCCCGCCCCTCCACCCCAACCAGGACGAGGATAGCCCATTTCAACGTAAACGATGTGAAGTGAACGCATCTTCTGTATCCGGTACCCTCTGTTCAATCCTCTCGCCGGGAAATGGCCTTGCCCCGCCGCATCAATTGTCTAATTTTCAAGCGGAAAACGCGGGCAAGATGCTCCACCTGGTGGCGGTACTGATCCAGTAGCCAGAGTTTGCGCAGCCAGGGATAAAGCGACAATCTTAGCATCACATGCATATCTATTATCCGTGGCAAGTCCGTTATTACAATACCAAGCCCTCCCCAGAGGCCATCCGGTTGCATTCCGCCTGGGATCAGGTCGAGATCAACATAAACGTCCTGGCCAACCAATGCCGAAAGAATGCCTTTCCGACACGGAGGGTAATAGGTGTCATGAAAAACAATCACATCGCAGAAACGCATTGCATTCTTCAGATCACGCCGAACTCCTGCCTCGCTGTGATCAGCATCAATGACAGCAAGATCAAAGTGTTTGCCTTCACTCCAAGCCCAGTCGGCAGGCTCCTGCGTTGTCATGCATAATGGGGTGACGTTATGAAATGGCTGCGCCAGCACGAGCACTTTAGGGTCGATATCTACTGTCACCACTTCGTCACTATATTGGCTCAGCCAAGCCGTCAGTCCGGCATCCGCACAGCCAAATTCCAGAGCTTTCTTGGGCATTATAGTTTGCAAAAGCCCCAGGACAGCCAACCTTTCAGAAGGCGCCATCATCCACTTTGATGGCTCCAGGCCTAAAAGGCTCTTAAGATGTCTCTCTGTCATTATTAACCTTCAATGCCAAATGCTTTCAGGTGCCCTGAAACTCTATCATAGGCATGGGCCCAGGTCCAGAAACGCTGCACTTCTATTCTGCCGTTCTCACCTAATTCTCTGGCAAGCGCGGGGTTGTTCAACACCCTATGCAGGGCTTCGGCAAAAGCAGCCGCATCGCGCTGGACCAGCAGGCCGCTCACACCGTCGATGACGGACTCTCGCACTCCACCTTCCTGCACTGCCACAACCGGTGTGCCACATGCCATCGCTTCCAGGGGCGCCAAACCAAAGGGTTCGAGGACGGGTGCATAAACCAGGGCACGTGCCTGGTTGTAGAACCACACTAAGTCGTCCTCGGACACATTCACACGAAACTCGACCACGATGCCGCGCTGCTCCGCCAGTTCCTTTAAAAAACTCGTCTCACCGGTCGAAGCCGTATTGCCCACAATCACGAGTTTGGGCCGCTTGGCTTCGGCGAACAACCCCAGCGCCTCGATTAAGAAATCATATCCCTTGAGCGGCGAAACCGCCCCCACGGAAAGGACGATATTTTGCCGCTCGAGATTCAGAGGCCTGAATTTCTCAGCGTCAACGCCGAGATAAGAGACACGCGCTCTCACTCCATAAGCACGGTATATGGACTCAGCAGAGAAGAAAGAATTCGCAAAGAGCAATGAAGCCCACCGCACATTACGACGATCTTCGGCTCTGACCAACCCTTTACTGATCCATCGAAATGGCTTGTACCAGTATTCTTGAAATTGATTCACAAGGGTTTTCGGTTGTTGATAGGGACGCTGAATAGATGGCTCGTAAAACTCGCGCATAGGCTCATTGCAAAAATACACAGAAGGTGTTTTTAAATAGCGTAAGAGATATGGGCTTTGTACAATGCGGTCGTGATGAATGAAAGCGAAATCGTATTCGCCAGAATCGATAACCCCAGCCACTTTTTGTGCAAGGCGCTTTAGTCGAAGTACGTTGACGCCCAATCCAACCAGATCAAGGTATTTCCTTAATCCAGGTATCCGCAATTGTACAGGCGAGAGCAGGTTCAACTTGATATTAAAAGAGCCCTGTACAGTACGGGTTAGCGGCAGAAATTGCTCATTTGCCGTAGATGGATAATAGAGATGAACCGTGTGACCAGCATGTACAAACTGTCGAGCAAATTCAAAAGCCTCTCGCTTAGAGCCACCCGATGTCAAATTATGGTAGATGGCAATATTCATGTTGACCTGTATTTTGGTTTCTTGTCACTATGTATCCACACCTTGCTGCTTTGAAGCATATAACATCCCTAAATCCCATGTACCCCATTGAAACGGTTGTTCTACCGAACAAATAAATCCTGCTTTCTCGAAAAGCGCAACAATCTGAGACAATTTCTTATCAGGATGGATATGATATTCCATCGCGATATAATCAATATTTATCAACTGCTCTTCTAGTCCATTGAGTATATACCATTCGCCACCCTCACAATCAAGCTTTAGGAAGTCAATATGACCGCCAACCTTCTTGATCACTTCTTCTAGCGTGATTGTTTCAACTTCCACCTTAACCCGGGATTCGGATGATACCTGATTTATGTTCTCATAGAGTGAGTGCCCGCCAAAATTTTCATTTATGAATAAGGCATGTGTCCCAGAACTGTTCGTTACCGCAACATTATGGGCAAACACATCACTAACTTGGCTAACCTGAATATTGTCGGTCAACTGGGAATAGTTTTCGGGGGCAGGTTCATAAGCATAAACAGCGCAGGTAGGCCAGAGATGTTTTGCTAGTAATGTAAACATCCCAATATTTGCACCTATATCAACCACTGATTGGGGTAATAGCCTACTCTGGTACTGCCGGGTATAATGCTGGTGTAACCAAACTTCTTTGAATATGCTATGTGCCACTTTTAGATCTTTGAAAAAGATAACTGGACCACTGCGGATTTTGTAACACCCGAAAGGAATCCCTTTGCGTTCGTACTGTATAATCTCGCGAAAGTTGATGCATGTTCGAAAGTAAAAATAATACATCTTATATAAAGGAATTCGCCAACCCATACCAAAGAAATTCATTAGATAATCCTCCAAAAGATAGTGGTAAAAGTTTATTTCAGGGAAAGAAGCAACGAATCATCCGCATTGATCAATTATGAGGATGAATATGCCACTGCAAATTTGGGGCAACCACACCTGATCGTGTTTTCCCCATCCTGCCTACAGGGTTCTTGTTGGTTAAAGCTTGTTCAATGTTGATCTTTAGAACATTTTCAACTCTTACGCAGATTTTCATAAAGGGAATACCAGCATACAATGTCAAATAGTAGATATTTGCATTCAAGAAATTGGCGGGGATTTCACAAAAAGATGTGTACATTCCAGGTGTTCTTCCACGCCCACTCCATTCAAGGTTATCGGCATCGAAACTGCTCAACACAATCACACCTTCTTGGGTATTGACCTCAAAGCCTATGTTGGCGTTATTCATCGACTTCAGCACCTGATAAGTAATAGAAATAATGAATAATTGATCCTGGTAAAGTTTCGTGGCGGGTTTCTGATTCTTGCCTAGAATTCTGATTGATGTGACACGCATATATTCATCACCAGGCGCGGTCCTAATATCGTGCCACTCCCGAGAATTTTCCTTAGAACTTGAGGAAGCCAAATAAGCAGAGATCACTGAAATAGGATCGCCTTTATTGACTAAACGACCATTATCAATGTGAATCGCAGTTTGACAAAGACGGTTAATGGCCGACATATTATGGCTGACAAATAAAACTGTTTGCCCCTCCTTCGCCACCTCTCCCATTCTCCCAAGACACTTTTTTTGAAATTCAGCATCTCCAACAGCTAATACCTCGTCCACCAAAAGTATCTGTGGCTCCAAATGTGCAGCCACAGAGAAGGCCAGGCGCACACCCATGCCACTGGAGTAGCGCTTGACGGGGGTGTCAATGAATTTCTCTACGCCGGAGAAGTCAACGATTTCGTCAAATTTCTTGTCAATCTCGGTTTTGGTCATTCCCAGGATGGTGCCGTTGAGGTAAATGTTGTCGCGGCCGGTCAGCTCGGGGTGGAAGCCAGTGCCTACTTCAAGCAGGCTGGAGACACGGCCATCGAGCGTCACGCGACCGCCGGTGGGGTGGGTGATGCGGGAGAGGATTTTGAGCAGCGTGGATTTGCCCGCACCGTTGCGGCCGATGATGCCAACGACTTCGCCGCGCTTGACTTCAAAGGAAACGTCTTTTAAGGCCCAGATGATATCTTCGGAGTCTTCTTCACCAAATTGGGACAGGCGACGGAGTCGGCGGAGGTTTTTTACGGGTTGGCGGAAGAAGTCGGTAAGCGCGCCGGCGAAGGTGTCGTGGATTTCTTCTTTGAGGCCGATGCGGTAGCGCTTTGACAGATTATTCACTCGAATTGCGATATCATTCATTGGTTATATTCACTACTGAAAATCTCTAAGAACTTCCGGCAATTTTTCCAATGGATCGACTGGGGATAATAGACCGTAATATTTATTTGCAAGAGTAACATCCGCCTGAAATCTTTCTACTTCGGGGGCGCGAGATGGCTCTATTTGTACGAAATTGCCATTTCTAGTCAGCGTCAAAACCTTGTTTGATAATGTTCGCAAGGGTAAAGCCACACCGCTACCCACATTGACAGGTTTCAAGGGAGGTTTCTGTGAAAATGCTGCTTTTATCAGCACCTCCACAACGTCTCCTACCCAAATAAAGTCTAACATCTGTTCTCCCCCAAAAACAACCAAGGGTTCATGCCCCAGCGCAGTTTTAATAAAGGTTGGGATCACTCTTCCGATATCCCCAGGACCATAAACGTTAGTAAGACGAAGCGTGACTACTTCTAAATGTTTGGCTGTAGAGCTATCCAGATACAATTCGGCAGAAGCTTTGCTGGCGCCATATGTGTTCTTTGGGGTTCGTGGGGCGTCCTCCTTCACCGGGAGCGTCAATGGATCACCATAAACTTCTCTTGATGAAGTGAATACCATTCTAGGAATTTCCGCTTGATGGGCTGCTTTTGCCACTTTGACGGTTCCCATGACATTTACCGCAAACGTTCGTTCCGGATCTTGTTCAGCGACCATTACCCTGGATATAGCTGCTAGGTGAAAGACCACATCTGCACCAAAAAACAAAGTAGTAATATTTTCACATGTGATATCTGCATTTACGAAAATAACTCGGTGGTTCTTTGCCTTCTTCTTCACCCAATCCAAGCGCGGACGTGTAAGATTATCAATAACAACGACTTGCTCAACTGCCTTTTCCACAAGATAATCAACCAAGTGGCTACCGATGAATCCAGCTCCGCCGGTTACGACAACGCGTGAACCTTTTATTCGAGGTAGGCATTCATCTATTGTTATTGTCATATTTGTCATATTTAGGAGAGGTAGGGGACGTAACAGATGTGGTAAAGTTCTTCGCTGGCCAGTGAAGGAAGTTGGTCATTATTCCTGCTAACGTATCTACTACTATTACCCTTTTTAATCTCCCCCTTCACCCCAATTTGATAGTGCTTCGACATAATTTCAACACAAACACATTTGGCAATATCTGTCATATATTCTTTCAAGGCAATAATTTTAGTAGTGTCTCGTAATCGGCTGGGTTTCTTTGTTGTGCCAATAGTAAATATTTATCAGCATCATGCAACTGTCCCAAATGCTGCGCAGCTGAAATCAATTGCGTCCAATCTTCAGGGTGCTCTGGAAATGAACCGCGTACATAATAATGGATGACGGTTTGCCAGTCGCCTCGATGGAAAGCTAGACGCGCGGCTGTATGACAAGGACCGTTACGAATGGGGTCGATATCACAAGCACGACGGGCGGCCTCAAATCCTAATTCTTGATCTCCTAATTCATATGCAATCACAGCAACTTTCTCCCACACTAGGTTTCTTCTGGGGGCTATTTCTACCGCTTGTAGGTATGCCAATAAGGCTTCCTCTGGCTGAACTGCTCTCAATGAGTCTCCCCACCAATCCCAGCTAACGGCAAATTGCGGGTACAATTCCACCGCCAGTCCCGCCAACTGCATACTGCCCGGTGAAAATATGCGAATCATGGCCACATAACGGTGACTAATCCGCAGCGATTGATTCCACCAGGCTTCTGCATGATCTGAATTGCCAGAATGATAGGCCAGCAATCCAAGTGCATAGGCCACCGCAGGCTCTTCTTTACTCTCCGTCCGAGGTGACATGCAATCCGCCTGCAATTCATCATGCGTGAGCGAATCGATCAACTCAATGAAAACCCTATTCCGGTGCAAAAAAGCCAGCTCACGGGTTAGAGCTCCGTTCGCAACCAAAATTACCAGTGCGAGAATAAAGACCACAAACCTAACCCTAGTCAACCCTTGTCCTCTCTCAACAACTTCAAGCCCCGAAATATGTCGCCTCTCGATTTTCAAACCACATCTGCAAATATCTGCTCCATGCGACGAAAATACAATGCACCTGTGACAAACACGATCACTGCCACTCCTGTACCCACGCCAAGTAAATCCCAAGGCAGGGGATTTGTGCCCAGCAGAACTGAACGGAAGCCTTCGATCACCCCGGCCATGGGAAATATGCCATACAGTAACCGAAATTCTTCTGGTACGCTGCTGGCAGGGTAGACCACCGGGGCGGCATACATCAGCATCTGGACGAAGAAACCCATGGCGTAGTTGATATCCCGGTACTGGATTGCCAGGGCGGTCAGCCACATGCCCATCCCTGAGGCAGTCAGCATCATTAACAGAACCAGCAAGGGTAGGGTCAAAGCCCAGACGTTGGGTAGAAAGCCGAAGTACAGCATCATTCCAACAAGAATCAACAAGGCTATACCAAAATCAACCAATTTAGCGAGTACCGGTGCCAGCGGGATTACTAGGCGCGGAAAGTACACCTTGCTGATCATCCCCGAGGCGCTCACCAGGCTACCACTGGAGCCTGTCAGTGAACTGGAGAAGTACATCCAGGGTACCAGAGCGGTATAGCTGAAGAGAGCATAGGGTACCCCCTCCGAACTGACCTTCGCCAGGTTGCCGAAAACCACAGTAAATACCACCATGCTGAAGAGTGGCTGGATAATCGCCCAACCAACCCCCAGTACAGATTGAGCATATCGAGTCTTGACATCACGCCAGACCAGAAAGAAGAACAAGTCGCGATAACGCCATAACTCACGCCAGTCAATCAGTTGCCAACCGGTCTCTGATACAATGATGGTACGTCCATTCTCGGCATTAGTATAAGATGATGAACGTGTTGGTCTCTTTTTTATTATCGTCTTTATATTCATCTCAAGGAGATATTTTGTTAATTGTTCTCGTTTACCAATCTTAGGAGATATTCTGCATAATGATTTCCATTCATCTGATTTGCTAAATATTGCACCTGTTCACTGGAAATATATCCCATTCGATAGGCAATCTCCTCAGGACATGAAATCATCATTCCCTGGCGTGTCTCAACGGTCTGAATAAAATTTGCTGCTTGTAATAATGATTCATGGGTGCCGGCATCCAGCCAAGCGGTTCCCCTACCCAAGATTTCTACTTGCAACTTGTTCTCCTCTAAATATACGCGATTCAAATCAGTAATCTCCAATTCACCGCGCTTAGAAGGCTTCAAATCCGCCGCGATTTCCACCACATTTTGATCATAAAAATACAGGCCAGGAACCGCATATTTTGACCGTGGCATTATGGGCTTTTCCTCTATACTAAAAGCTTTCCCAGTCTCCTGAGTTTGATTATCAAACTCTACAACTGCATATCGTTGAGGTTCTTGTACATGGTATGCAAATATAATTGCCCCGTTTCTCAGTTGAGCGACTCGTTTTAATCTCGCGGGCAGGGTAGTCCCGTAAAAGATATTGTCACCTAATACTAAACAAACCGTTTCATCACCAACAAACTCTTTTCCGACAATAAATGCATCTGCAAGACCTCGGGGATAACTCTGTTCATCATAAGAGAAATTCAATCCCCAATCAGTTCCATCTCCTAATAGATTTCTAAATGCTGACAAGTCCTGAGGGTTAGATATTATTAAAATATCCCGAATGCCAGCTAGCAACAGGATAGAAAGCGGGTAATAAATCATCGGTTTATTGTAGACTGGAAGCAATTGCTTGTTCACACCCTTGGTCAAAGGATAGAGACGAGTCCCGTGCCCGCCGGCTAAAATGATACCTTTCATATCCTTTCGCTCCTGTTTACATAGTTTTTATCCATCCAAGTCTGATAATTTTCTCGTAAGAAAATGTCTTCTACCCATGCAGGATGATCTAAATACCAATCTACTGTTTTTCGTAATCCGCTATCAAGAGATTCTTTAGGTTTCCACCCCAATCCAATGGCAATTTTTGTGATATTCATCGCATAGCGACGATCATGCCCCGGTCTGTCAGCAACATGACAGATAAGATTCTCGTGGGGCACATACTCAGAATCGGGTAATCGTTCATCCATGATAGAACATATGGCCCGAACAATTTCTAAATTCAGTAGATCACGATTTTGATTGACAAAGGGGCCAACTTCGGAGAAAGTTATGTTGGACGACAAAACTAAACCCGAAGAGGCCCGACACAATGATACCCGAATATCAACTCAAGGCAAAAGACGTTCATCAGGCAGCAATGCAGAATGTTACGAAACATATCTCACTAGCATCGGATGGCTATCAATGCAATACAGAAATGTTGTTCAATGTGCTCTTCAAAGCGGCGACAGATAGTGTAAGCATAGAAACAGCGAGTAATGATCTGCTCAATGTAGCCAGTGGCAACACTATTCGCGAACATCTCAATGAGCAATTGGATGTGTGCCATCTGCGAGAGCAAGAATGTGAGATGAACCAGGCACTATCCGAAGGAGTTCCCGGCGAAGTTTTTCAACAGGCCGTTGAAATTGCCTTTGACTTTCATGATGAGTCCTTCTACGGCAAAACACCTGAGCTACTCACATACGCTTGTCGAGGCAGAGCCAGGAAAGGAACAACCCATTTCTTCCGAATAGCCAGTGCCTAAGTAATCTGGCGTCAAGTCCGGCTAACGCTGGCCGTGAGCTATGTTTTGCCCGAAGATACAACGCTGGATGTGCTCAAAAGTCTGTTATTTCGTCTGAAATGCTTGCATTTGTGCCTGGGCGTACTGTATTTGGACAAAGGTTTCTGCTCTACAGCGATCATTCGCTACTTGACGGATCAACATCAGCCCGCTGTTTTAGCGTGTCCCATTCGGGGCAAGAATGGCGGTACGCGAGCACTTTGTAAAGGTAGAAAAAGCTACCGCACAACTTACGCTTTTACCGATGGCACTTCTGCCGAACTGGTGCTGAAGGCCACGCTTGTGCCGGGAAAGGATGGCAAGCTGCGCCGAAAATGGCTGGCCTTTGTTGTCATTCATCTGGATTGGACACCAAAGAAAGTCTACAAATGTTATCGCCGTCGTTTTGGCATTGAGTGTTCTTATCGCATGATGCGACAGGTACGTGCGATCACAACTTCCAAAAACCCCGCACTGCGCTTCTTCCTTTTGGGGTTTGGTTTGCTGTTGATCAATATCTGGATTCGTTTACGTTGGCTTTTTGCTCGCAAACCTGGCCCAGGTCCTAAACGGGTTGACCCGGTAAGTTTTCGTTTTAAACGCTTTGCTTACTTTTTGCGCCGTGCAATCGAATACCTTTATGGTGTCGTTATGTCTATTCCTACTAACCTCTCACCTGAAATCGTGATCTACTGAAATTTGTAGGTTGAGTATTACCCCCAATGTTATAGGTTTCTCCTGGCATTCCACCAAGCAAGACAACCAAAATCGCTTCACAATGGTCATCGACATATAACCAATCCCGGATTTGGTTACCGTCGCCGTATACAGGTATTTGTCTTCCTTCTAAAGCATTCAAGATCATCAGAGGGATAAACTTTTCAGGGAATTGATAGGGGCCGTAATTATTCGAACAATTGGTTATGGTTACAGGCAATCCATAAGTGTGGGCATAAGAACGAACTAAATGATCGCTGGAAGCTTTCGATGCAGCATACGGAGAATTGGGGGCATACGGTGTAGTTTCAGAAAAAGGAGAGGCATCAGATTCAAGCGAGCCATACACCTCATCAGTTGAGATATGGTGAAATCGAACTTTCTCAACTCCCATTGGCTCTTCCTCTAACCAATACCTCCTTGTGCTTTCCAACAGTGTAAAGGTACCTATTACGTTGGTTTGAACGAACTGTTCCGGACCCAAAATGGATCGATCCACATGAGTCTCAGCAGCGAAATGTACCACGGTATCGATATCGTATTGATGCAACAATTGGCAAATCAAATCCCGGTCGCAGATATTACCCTCGACGAAAACATGCCGGTCTTGGTCGGGCAGGTCCGTAAGGTTCTCCATGTGACCGGCATAAGTAAGTGCATCGAGATTTATGATGCGGACACCTGGCTCTTTTCTCAGTAAATAACGAATAAAATTCGAACCTATAAAACCAGCACCACCTGTAACAAGAACGTTTCTCATCGATGATATTCTCTCTGACCAGTCAATAATAAGAGCGTCATAAGCAGATTTCACTTGTCTTGGATTCAATGACAACAGATATTCTTGCAATGATTATGAATTGGAGACCAAACCATCACTCCCAAGGGAATCGAAAAAAATTTTCGCTTTCCCACTACGATGCTACATCCGGTGTTCTGGTAGGGCATTTGCCCCGCTTTAGGCGTGTTTTCGCATGCATTGATGGAGCGCATCCCAGTTTTTTCCATATGCAATTGCCCCGATATCATTCCCCAAATATTTACCGAAAATGAAAACATCTGGTATAATTAGAACATAAAATCTAAACACAAAACAGCCTTACTGCGTGTTGGCGCACACAGTAAGGCCTAACCATCCCCGCCGAGCGGACCGGCAGGAACAGCTTCTGCGATTCTAACACGTGCTCGGTGACAAGCCGAGCATTTTTCGTTGCGGGGATCATTGAAAAGGAGAATCATATGCAGAACAACACTAACTCAACGGGGAGTAATTCGCAAAGATCAAATGGCAACTCAATGGATGTGCTTGTAAGAGTAGTTCTCAACAGCCTACCAAGTGCAAGCTCAAAACGAGTTTACAAGATGGCTATCCGGGACTTTCTATCCTTCTGGGGATCACAAGGTAAGCCCACTCTCGATAAGCTCTTCCTGCAAACTTACAT
>JACKQG010000184.1_pt1 | contig 90866 bp, 79 predicted proteins | sample 8237621 | NCBI WGS metagenome assembly JACKQG01 (sample SAMN15677084, study PRJNA649215) | marine metagenome | biome: marine; feature: Black Sea; material: saline water; isolation source: suspended particulate matter (SPM) from the Black Sea western gyre | collected 2013-06-09/2013-06-10 | depth...
CGCCATATTTTGGCATGGAGACCCAATCACCTATCCGTATCATATCATTTGCTGTTTAGTATGTCTGCCGCTGATTTAAGAGAGATATCATATCTTAACCATAGAGATGTAGATAGGGAAGAGGGAATATCCTATGAAATCGATAATAGAGTTTAACGAAAATTTGATAATAAAAAGAGTAAATCAATCGCGGAATTCATCAATAGTGAAAATGCAATTTTGGCTAATAACATAATAATCAATTTAGAATTAAAAAATAACAATCTTCAACTGAAAGAAATTAAATATTATAAGTTTGATAAAATCAAGACATTTCGGAAGCTTAGTGAATTATATTACATAAATACAAAAGACTTTAACCCAGCACAACATGAAGAACTGCCAGATATGCTTGGTGAAGAAATTAAAGTTTTTGAATATTGATTTGGAAATCAGGTCTTGGTTATATGGTTTTACAAATTAAACACAACCATCTGGTTAGACCGTTATTGAGTTAAAAGGAATGTCTTCCATTTAAAATTAATTATTTTTTGCATTCATCTTTTGGACTAGCGGAGCGATCAACCACCGCAACCCAAAAACAGATGCCACAATACCTAAAAGCATTACAACATACCATGTTGGAAATTTTTCCAGGGCGGCAACAGCATCAATTATTTTATCCTGGTATTCCCCGGGAATAAACGGAGAAATAAAGATTATTAAAACAGGAAAAAATAACAGTACCATCAAGGCTTCATCTTTCCAGGAAAATTTTGCCTGTTCTTGAGCCTTTGCATCCCAATCAGCTTCAATAACCTGGCCCTGTTTTGCCATTTCAACAACGACCTCTGCCTTTTTAACAGCGGCGACGGCATAAAGCTTTTCAACTTCTGTGGCGGCTTGTGCTTTAATTGTCTTTCTTTTCTGCCATTCAACAATCGGCTCTTTTATAATACCAAATGCGCCACCAATTGTTTCTTGTATGGCTGTTATCCAGGAAAACATCATGCAGTTCCTTCTCTAATTTTTGGTTTTAATCCAAATCTCATTTTTTAAAATATAGACCTCTTTGATTGCTTTCCATGCTTCCCCCAGGCAGACAAAGCCTTCCTTGCACTTTGCCCATACGCCTGAAGTTAAAACTTTTGGAAGAATGACTTCATCAGAAACAAATTCAATCCGGATAGATTTATAAAATGCCATTATGGGCCTCCTATCACTCTGATTGAAGTATATGGCTTAATGAGCCTGTGAACAGTTACCGGGTTGTCAAGCATGGTGGCAGCAACCCTTGATGTCCTTACCTTATCATAAACGATAATGTCATTAAGGGCTTTATCCCAAGATGGCAATACTGACACCTTGGGGATAATATCTATTTTGATTGAAGGGTAAAAAGCCATATTATCAACCTCCACATTTTATAGGACCGCCATAATAAATAAAGTCAACGGGGACCTGCCATATTTCATCCGCTATATAATAGGTATCGCCAGCAACCGGATCAGTAAGCCAATCATAAGCAACCGTTAATGTGTCAGCCATATTGGACACAATCTCCGCAAAATTACCACAATCATGTGCACCTGTGCCGGCGGAGATATAAACAAATTTTCCGATATGCTCATCTATTGTCCAGGCTTTGGCAGTATCTTCAAGGGTTTTTGCCCCTCCCCCCGTTGCAGTACCGGGCAGCCCTGCCCCGACCAAATGAATATCAAATGCCGTCTGGGAATCTAATTTAGCTGCAATATGTTTGTCCATGGATAGTACCCCCGGGTCAGTACCCTCGCCATTAACCTCCCGCCATATCAATGGGAATAAAACATTTTTTCCAAGGGCACCGGCTGGATCATTATAACCACCTGCAATATCATTTTGATCAAAGGTTCCATATTCTTCAATTAGACCTGATTTAAACCGCTGACCAAAATTATGAAAATAATACGAAGGATAAAAACCTGTTTGTGGATAGTTGCCAATGAATGAACCGGCTGAATAATCTCTTGGTAGATTATCAACCACGATATGAGTTGCATCAGTAATCTCAGTCACCATGACCCCGAAATCACGACCTTCCCCTTCAGCACCCCATAGACAATAATATAATCCTACTTCAAAACCGGCTGAGGATGCCACGTTAAGGGAAACATCAGTAGCAGCAACCTGAGAAGCAAGAAGGGTAGTATGGGCAGGAATAAACATAACATCTTTGGGTATACGTCCTATCATAGCAGCGCCTTCTTTGTAATTAGCCGTTTTATTCTCATACGAATTCATTATGATCAGGTCTTTATTTCCCCAGACACAAAGTCCTATGGACCCTTCAGTCTCATCATAATAGACTTGTTCATATCTATCGGCATAATTATTGGTATGAGGCAATTCCAATGTTCCCACTTTTGTAACCGAGTCCCAATATCCATAAGCATGGTCTGGCCGGAGAGTGTTTGCGGCAAGTGTCAAATGAAAATATATATATGGCTGATCATCATCTACACCCTTTGATTTAACAATCATCTTGGTCGGAAAGCTATCCACTTCAACTTCCCATCCAAAATCCTCGACAAGCATACAGACTATGGACCAAAACTTATCTGCAGGGTCAGTAAAGTTCATTTGCCGCCTTTCAAAGGTCCAACCATCATCACCTACTATTTTATTTTGAGGTTCGATATAGTCTGCAACCGTGTCAAATGCGTAAACACCTTGTGCAAATCCAAAAGATATTCCATAAAAATAATCATATTTGAGACCATAAGTCTCAGCAAAAGATATTATTTCAAATTTATAGTATTGAAAACTTTGAGGAGTATCTATAGTGTATGAAATTCCTATTTGATCTCCCAGCCCGACTTTGTCAGTGAATGTTTGTATTAAGGTTTCTTCACCTGAAAAAGCACCTGTTGCTGATCCATAAATTTTAAGAGGACTTGGTACACCATCTGTACTATAAGGAAACCAATTAAGTGTTTTTAAAGCCATAGCCTCTTGAAAATCTATTGCAAACCACCAGGGAGAACCGTCCGCCGGAGCTGTAGCACTTCCGTAATATAACCAGGTTGGAGCTGGCAAGGCAAAAACATCTCCAGTGGTGCCAAATATATTGGCCATTGCAGTAAGCCATGATGCCCGTGTAGCACTTCCGGCCATTGGGTAATCAATTAACATAATATCTTTTCCTTTTTAATTATTCATGTTTAAAGTAAAGGGTTCCATCAGCCAAACCCGTTGGATTTGGCGGATCATCGATCCCGGAAAGAACATCAACAGGGGCATCTTTCTCGGTTGCAATACCAGAACCATTTCCAACCCATATTTTGCCCTCGGTCAAAGCTCCCGGGTCACCAGTATCACCTTTGTTTCCTTGCTCGCCCTGGACACCCTGTATTCCTTGATCGCCTTGTATTCCCTGGATACCTTGGATGCCCTGATCACCGGTGACACCTATGTCTCCCTGATCACCTTTATCCCCCTGGATGCCTTGAATACCCTGGATACCCTGATCGCCTTGGTCCCCCTGATCTCCTTTGAGGCCCTGAATACCCTGAATGCCTTGAATCCCTTTTAAATCAACATAAGTATATTCGACGTCCGTTCCTTTCTTGATACCAAGCCGGGTTCCATCCCAGAGAAAATAAATCCCCAGGTCAGATTCAGTATATTCAGCCTCATCAGAGGTTTTAACCCCCAAAATGGCTCCATTCCACTCAAAGGCAAAATCAAATCCACGGGGACCCCGCAAGGCCCATGGCAATTCTGACCATTTATTTGTACCATTCCCGATTTTCATGAGCTGTGTGTCGGGATCATCCGAAATCAAAAGGCCCAGCTCCCCTTCAAATAAAACCGGATCGGCGGCAGTCCATTCGCTTTCTGTCCCACGTCTGAATTGTATTGGTATTGACATTTATACTCCTCCGCCGTCTAATGGCTCGATATTCGTCATAACATCCGCTGGATGCCCTCCATCCAAAGTGATATATTTCTGCATTGCCTGGAGAAAAGAAGTCCCGGAATTGGCAGGCACCTCGATAACAGCAATGGGTTCATCTGCAATTGATATTATTTCAATTGTGGTCATCTGGTAACCTCCTGATCTATAACAACCTTACCCATCAACAGCCTGGCCACATCACCATTAACGTCAATAAGTTCAAGATCATACACACCTTTTTTAACCGGCAAGGATGCAGTATCCACAGGATTGATATATAGAGAAATCCTTGTGTATTCTGCTGCTACATCAATCACAATCCCGTCATTCTCTGTGGTCAATTCCTGCAGGACCACATCTGATTTTAATTTTTCCCGGATCTGCATCCGCGCTGTCCAGCCTGTTAAATCCATGGGTGTATCATTTGATGCCAAATCCCATGATTTTCGATAGGTGGCCCCTTGATAAATTGTGAGATCAATCTCTTGTGGTGCGATCACCTGGAAACCTCCCTTCCTTTTTCAACATATGTTTGTGTGTACCATTTGATGGCATATTCCAATCGTTTCTTTTCTGCAGGTAATAAGGTCTTTTTAAATTCATACCGATCCGTTTTCTTTATCCCTGCCAATGGATGAGCAAGTCTAACGGCACTCTTTTTCCCTTTTGCAGTTCCGCCCAAATCATAATATTTCTGTAAATATTTCTTTGCTGCGACCAGATCACCATATTTCAAAGCCTGCCGATAATAATAAAAAGCGTTTCCTTTCTTTGTCGGTTTTCCACCGCCGGATTCAAACCCGTTCTTTTCTTTCCATTCAAAAACAAGTTTCCGGGTATCATAGTAGGCTTGAACCCCGGGTTCTGAGGTGTATGTGACTAAGGTCAAAAGATCATTAAGGAAATGTTCAGCCATATCCTTACCCCGGCCAGGCCTCCCCATGGCTGCCCGATAAAACACATCAAGCTTGAATGTCTTCAGGATATTCTCAACTTTGTCACGAATCGGTTTCGGAGAGGTTGCATCGGGATACGTTGAATATCCCGTCAATGTTTCAAATAACATCTTCACATCCGGCCTGATACTATTAACTGTTTTATTAAGAACAGCCTTTGGAATATCCATCAATTGTTCTTGAATCGTTGATTTGCCTTGCATTAAATCTTTAATATCAGAGGGCAAATCCTCTTTTGCAAACCATGACAAGGCATCAGACAGAGCCCCTTGAAACCTTAACGTAATGATGGAACCATCTTCCCGTCTGCCAAGTATCAGGTGCATCTGTCGCCTTTTCTCCGGCCCCAGATCTTCCAGTTCATCCGGGAACACCGTGGCATTAAATAACATGACAGCCCCGGCAAGCATGGAGGCCTTAGCCGCGTAAACAAGGCTGCGTTTGGCAAAAACAAACCCTAACCGATTGATGGTTTCTCCTTCATGTTTAAGATTTCTCATGAGATAGACATATCTGGGAGCATTTATTTCAATCCAGGAATAGAATGGGATCATCCTTCTTCTGATAAACTCTCCATGCCGGGAAATATTCCCATAATCACCTAAAAGCTCCCGTGAAAGTTTGGCGGCTGCCTCGGTATTTTTTTTCTGTTCAACAAGATTGTTGATATCATCGATATTGCTCGCACCATAAACGCTTTCGCCGGATTCCAATTGTTTTTTAAACCACCGGAAAGCTGCCAGCCGGAGAATATTTTCTCTTGTCTGGGAAGCATTTTTAACCTGCTTCCAGTATGATGCAGTAAGACCGAGTTTTTCTTCTGTGAGGATGTCTTTTACAAAGGCAGTATTTGTCATGATCTTCATGGTGTCGGTTACTTCCTGCACAGCAAAACCACTGCCGATAACACCATGCTTCTGGGCCTCTTCCAATTCGGTTTTTAATTGCGGACTTAATTTTTTATACCGGGACCAATTGATCAGATCACCCAGGGATTTCTTTAAAGCCTTTGGGCTTGCAATCTCAGGCCTATAAGCAAGAACAATATCCAAATCGCCTGACATATTATTAATGTTATATTTAATAGCTGAAAAAGGATTCAAAAGGATATATTGTTTCCATGCGGCCATGGCTTTTTCTGAAAGTCTTGACAACCGTCCTTCTGCATTATGAAGCTTGAAATTATCCATGGTATCGGCCAATCCTTCAGGCAATACCCATACAGGAGGATAACCCCTGGCCAAAACCTTTCTGACATCCTTGTCTTCAAGAGTCTTTTCACCGGCCAAAACATTTTGAAGCACCTGGTCAGTAACAGAATTCACAAAAAAGGCACCCTTATTCGGGTCTGGTTTCCATTCCTTATAGCCTTTTGGAATGATCTGTTTCCATGTTTTAAAATGCTTTCCAAGAACGCCTTTCACAACCCGGTCACGGCCCTTGATACCTTTATAAATCATGGCCGCATACATAGAACCCTGATGTTGTTTTTCTATAAGGTGGGACAAAAAGGGAAACAGCCGTGGATGATCAATGGCCAAACTGACATTGGGATTATCATCTATGGCTTCTCTCCATGCGGCTTTGTCTGCTTTTTGGTTTTCTTCAGCTTCCAGGATGGCATTAATGACATCCTGGAAATCACTATCATAGGTGATCTTTCCCGTTTTTACGGCCTGTGCAAGATTGGAAAACCCCATGGCTATTTTCGTTACATGAGGCTTTGCCGGGTCTTCAAAACCTATATCATTTTTCTGCTGCAAGGCGACCCATTTTTCATACGTCGCCTTATTTGCTGCTTTGGCGTGTTGCTTCAGATTTTTGAGAACATCATTTTCTTTTTTGATCTGGGCCAGATTTTTTGCAGTTTCTATCATGGCCATCTGTTGCGATGTGGCAATGAATTCAGCTTCCATATATTCGGTGTTATAATCTAAGGGGGACCCTTTACGGGCTGTCATCCATGGCCGCCATTTGGTTCTGACTTCACTGGATGACGTGCCCATGCCCCTACTATGTTCTTCCGCTTTCTCGTTCCAGTATAAAAGGATTTGATGATGGAAATAATCACCTGATTTCAAAATTTCCTTTTTCATAATTCCCAAATTAACCAGATCCCGGGCAAGGCCTTTGTGAAATTTACGTCGATTTTCAAGGGCGTTGGCCACCCTTTCATTTTTCCTGTTAATACTTTGAATTTTCTTATGCGATTCGATTATCTGATCCATGGTTTCAAATCCCCATGGAAGATTCTCTTCTGTTCTCAGGCCGTCGTTAATCGACCTTACCTCATCACCTAAGATCAGATCCATGGCAAACATATCATACTCTTGCTTATTCAAATCACGCAGCATTTCAGACATTTTTCTTGCTGCTTTGTCCTGGACAATATTGGAAATATCCTGGTGCCTTCTCAAAATTTCTCTGGCGGAAGATCGCTGGGTACCCGGTTCCATTCTGGTAAGGTCCGGGAAGTGATCCATTTCCATTTTCATATCTGTTTTGAAATTGCGGAATTTATCAAACAGAGTGTCCTTTTTAATGCCCCGCCCTTCCTGCATAACCTTGGCAACATTCTTTGGTAAAATATCCTTGAATTGATCAGATTCGTACCCGGCATCTTTTTTGTTAAATCTGGACTTTATTTTGGAAGCTTTTGATTCAGGGTCCTTATTAAAATCATCCGATGTTTGGGATTTACTTTTTTTTGATTTTCCCTGCACACCTTCTCTTTTGAAAATTTTTCCTGACTCCACCTGCCTTGCCAGCTTACGGGCAGACATCCTGCCGATGTAAAGAAGACCATCAAGAAAATCCATAATCTTCTGGATGATCCGGCCCATGGCAGTATTTCTAAGCCCTTCCCGTTCTTCAATCAATTGGGCAAAAGTATTGGCCTCATTCTCTTCAATATTTTTTGAAAGTTCTGTTTTAAGTTTACCCTGCTTGTTCCATTTGTGCATCAGACCCATTAATACGGCCCGGTCTGAATTGGTTATCATGCCAAAATCTCTGAGCATGTGATATGTCTCATGGGAAAGGGTAAATCCGCTTGAAAGATCCTTATTCAAACTGATTGTACTATCTTTATATGACCCGAGAATAATACCGCCTTTTTTCATCCTGCCACTCCGGATAGCAAATTCAATTTCACCATTGGGCATATTTTTAACGTTGAGTATTTTAAACCCTTTGCCATTGTTCATGTGAATGGATATAGAACCATCCTTCGATATGAAAACATCCTGGCCGGTGAACCTTTTTTGAATATCTGGAAGGGTTACGCCCTGGCCTGGGGTTTGATCTATGGAAAACTTTTCATTAACTGAATCTGAGCTGGTGGAGAATTGGATCTGCTCTTTATTCATACTTTCCATAGAATAATATGGGGTTCTTCTGATGTCTTGAGGATTAGTTCTTATCTGGCCTGTTTCAGTATATGAAAAAATATCAAAAAGAAAAATGCTATGTTCCAGCAAAGCATCGGATAATTGCTCAAAAAATTCTGCCCTGCCGGTAGCATTAGCCGGTGGCTTATTATTGATAAGAATTGAACTTGCATTTGTTTTTTCAATAGCGCCCAGTACACGGGCAGTAATCTCTTTTTGCGGAAGACCGGATGGAAAAGGCAAATATCCGACTTCCTGGTTCTGGGAATTAAGAAGCAAAAACCCGTCATCTTCGTCTCTGAATCTTCTTATTGCCTGATCCTGGCCTTCAATCACAAGGTCAGTGCTTTTTATCCGCTTTGTGAATATTCTTTCTTTAATCGGAACATCTATTTTTTTAACTGTATTTTTAATGGACATGACCCTGGGAGTATCGGTATTTGCCCCGAATACTGCATATTCTTGGTTACCAATTATCAAAGGGAGAATAGGGATATCTTTAAGGGCTGCAATTGATTTTAATTTTATAAGGATTTGTTTGTCAGAAACGGAAGGGGTTAAACTGCCTGATGGATGGTTATGGGCGAACACAATCTTTGCAACGGTGCCAACGTTAAATGATCTTGCGATTGCTGTGATGGCATCAATTAAACTTGAACCTTTTGTACCGGTTGTATGTTTTAATACTTCAAGAACTTTCCCGTTCTTATCTATAGATAAAAAATAAGCCTGTTCCTGTGGTTCTACAACAAGGTGGGATAATAACGAGGCGGCATCTTCCGGGGTTTGTACGATATATCGATTTCTGGAAATATCCACTCCGGGAATGGGTTTTGTGGATACTTCCTGCTTTGTTCGCAACTTTCCCGGGATTTTAATCTTTGGCAATTGTGTTGCTTGATATTCAAATAAATCAAGTTGGCCTGCTTTTTCACTGAATAACCCCCTTTGGAATTCTTCTATTATATCAGGTGAACCTTGTTTTTCAACTTCATTTTCTTCACTGGCCAGTTCTTTTTCAAGACTGTTGGCCTCGGCTATTTTTTCAGACAATTCTTTTGCATGCTCAAACGGAGCACCAAGCCTTTTATTAACCCTATCAAGTTCTTTTTGACTATTTGATAAATCAGTTTCTATCTTAGATTTAACAGAAGGAAGTTTATTGATTGCATTGGTAATTTTTTGTGTGAGTCCAACTGCATCAAGTTCTTTGATATTTTCTGGTGTAATAAACAGCCCTTTGAGCGGGATAGGGATATCTTTGATTTCAGCTTCAATTTCCGCATTATTCAGGACAGATTCTTTACCGACTTTTGCATCAACATTGATGGTAACACCATTAACAGAACCAATGTTAAAAGTTCCGCTGATTTTGCCGTTCAGAGCTTTTCTAATCCTGATTATTAATGCTGCACCAAACTCTTTTCTCTTTTCAAACTTTTTTTCGCCTACTTTCCCCTGAATTTCAGCGCCTATATAATCAGGCAAATGGGGTTCCATTTCTTTGAATTCTTCAAGCCTAGCCTGTGTGGATCGAATATTATATTCCAGTTTTCTTTTATCCATTGCCAGGGATCTTTGATTACTGCTATGGGCACTACTCAACATCAACAGACTGTCAATAGCCGCTTTTAATTTGACAAGCTCAACCACCCGTTCATCACCGGATGCCAGTGCGGCGGCCATTTCATACTGTGAAGCCTCTGAAACGTCTTCTACCTTACGAAGATTCTTATCCCCGGCAAATGCCTGATCAATTGCTCTGGCCTTTCTTGCCACCATCTGCCAAAGAGTTGCATCATAACTGCCCTCTGTGGCATATCGATTGATACCGACCTCTTTGTTTTGGTTCCCCTGGCGAACGATTCTGCCATCTGGTTGCTCTACATCTGCCGGATACCAAGGGGCATCAAGATAATGCAGGTCTGTCAATCTGTTCTGGGCATTGACACCTGTCCCCATCTTTTTGGCTGACCCTATAAGAATTCTTTTCTTTCCATCTCTGACAGCTTTAAAAAGGGTTTCTTTCTGGGTTGGTGTCTTATAATCATCAATCCATCCCACGTGACTTGCAGGAACATCCGCCTTTTTAAGCCTTCCCATTAAAAAAGATTTTGAATCAAATCCCCTTCTATCAATAACTCCTTTCCCGAAACCATTGTTATAAAAAACGATCTGGGACCCACCCTTGACAGGAGATTTATCCATTGAGCCATACGACATGGCATATTCAATATCTTTTGTTCTATGATACGTATCGATGATGCCATCAATGAAGACATTTAATTTACTTGTCGGGTCATTTTTCGCATCAGGGTCCACAAAACGCATGTCAATAGAGGCCAGCTTGCCATCAGTGATAATATTAATCATAGGGTCTGGATTGCCTGGCTGTTCTTTCGACGGTTTCCATTCCTTACTGATTTTGATTCGTTCGTTTAACGGGCCGTCCTGGTATGCCTGCAATCCTGAATTTTTAGGGGCAAGAACCACCTTTGGCGCATTGTTTTTTATATCCGGCCTGGTAACTCTGGTTCCAAGCTGAGAACTCGTTAATACATCCATGAACATTCTTACCCGGGACATTAATTCCGGAACATTGACAAAATTAGCAAACCTTTCAACCGGAACATGGTTGCCGGCAGCATTCATTTCATAGGCTGTTGCAGGTTCTCCAAACATATTGGCCCATGAATCAAAATGATCTATTCCGTCTTCCTCCATCTGATCCCCGGAAAAGAACCGCATCAAAGTATATAATTCGCCCAGGGTGTTTGTGATCGGAGTACCTGAAGCAAAAGAATGAGACCGGCCCTTATTCTGCCCATCGAGCCAAAGTGTTTTAATAAAAAGATCAATCGCTCTCTTTGAACCGTTAGGATCGATCCCTTTCATTTGTCTGTTGGTAACAAAATCAAGCTTTCTGAATTCATGGGCTTCATCAACAAACAAAAAATCAGCTCCAAGTTCTTCAAAAGAAATAGCATTGTCCCCGCCTGAGACAAGGGCTGCAAATCTTTGTTCTGCAGCTTCTATCCGTGCTTCCATTCGCTTTATGGTCATTCTTGGCATATTGTCGTCTTCCATCTCCGACAAGGCATACCTCATCTGGGATAAAAAGTTATCCCGGACAGGCGCAAGGGTTTCTTCTTTGACCCGCAATAGACCAAAACTTGAATGCGTTAAGATAATAGCATCAGGATCATTCAAAGCTGCCTGGGCAACAAACCTTCTTCTATTTTCAGTATGAAAATTCTTTTTCCCCGCCACCATTACATTGGCCATGGGATAAATTTCCTGAAATTCCTGAGAAAATTGCCCTAACATATGATTAGGCACAACATACAATGGCTTATTAATCATGCCTAAGCGCCGCATTTCCATACCTGCCGCTATCATGACAAATGTTTTTCCTGCCCCTACGGCATGGGCAAGATAAGTATTTCCTGTTTGAATGATTCGCCATATTGCCCGTTTCTGGTGGTCATATGGTTTGAAATGGTTACTTAAACCAGGAAGTGTCAAATGTGATCCATCAAACTGCCGGCCTTTTATGGTATTGATTTTAGTATTATAAATATCAAGCAGATCAGAGGCTCTTTCTGCATCTTCCCATACCCAGGCACTAAAGCGTGCCCTCATCTTTTTGACTATTTCGTTTGCGGCTGCCGTCTCATCTACTAAAAACTCGGTTCGTGTTTTGCCGTCCTCTTTTACGGTTCTTGTAATCCGGATAGATCGATTATTAAGGATAGCTTCAAACAATTCATTTGGGCCTCTATACGTAGTACCCCATTCATTGGTAGAACTTCTTAATCCCTGCGGCGCATATCCTCTTTTGTCGCCACGCTGCATATAGGATGGCCTTGTGTCCGGGGTTGGCATAACTTTCCATGAATTATCAACAGGTTGATGTTCGACAACAGTAGCAGGCATTCCAAGGGCTTCGGCTGCAAAGTCATTGTAATATTCTAACGGTACCCAGGGCGCACCGGGTGAGATTGAAATATGTTCTGGTTTCAGTGGCTCTGGCTGAGATTCTTTAAGGGCTGCCACATTGCGCTCAAAATCTGGATTGAGTTTTGCCGCAACTTCAGCCTCTGCAAGTTTTCTTACGACATTTCCAGACAAATATTCATCTGCCATTACATGACCGGTCCCGTCGGGATTATCATAAATCAAATCCCCCAGGGTGCCGATGACTTCTTCTTTGGTCTTCTTAGCAGTTTTGGCAATATGATCAATATCAAGTTTTCCAATCAGATCAAGGGACACTGCCAGGGCATCCGGGATAGAATGTATGACAGGGGTTTTAGGCTTATTAACAGTCCTGGTTTTTAAAACCTTTGATTTGACTATTTCCCCGTCATTATTTTCTCTCTCAAGAGTGAGGACCAAGGAAGATTCTGCATCCATATCAAACGCTTTTTGATTCTTCAAATTGCGATATGCTACTTTCTCTTTTGTTCCGTCCTCATTTTCCTTGGTCCGCATGGTTACGGTAAAGGCTGTAATCAGGCCATGCTTTTTGACAAACTTATCATATTCTTTATTCAGGGCTTCTAAGGCCGATTCCCAATCACCATCTTCAAGCTGTGCTTTATGAGAAAGTTTTAAGGCATCTCTTAATTTTATGTAACTTTTCAGGAATCCAACGGTTTCTTTTGGGATAGTCTTGTAAACACTTTCAATGGGAACCCCGGACCCGAAATCGACTTTCATCAAGTGACCATCACCAGAAAGATAAACTCCACCCTCTTTTTTGTGCTTAGGGTTAAAATCCCTTTCAATAATGGTTTGCTCGTTATACGTTTTACTGTTCTTCCTTGAATGACTGTCATATATATCTGAAGGAAGATTATTTATGGCTTTAGAGAAATGATCTTCTATTTTCCCGTCAGCAGGGAGAACGGTATATTCATTGTTTGTATACATGGAACCTTCCGTAGAATGAGTTCCAAGAACCATGGAAGGATGCTTAACAAAATATTCATTGATCATTTTTTTCTCATCACCGATTTTCACTTCTTTTTGCCCGGTCCAATGTTTTCCACCAGGCTTGGCCCCTTCTTCTCTTTTTTGAAGAAACAGGACATCTGTGACAACCTCAGTTCCGGCACTTTGCTTGAATGCGGTCTGGGGCAATCTGATTGCGCCCAAAAGGTCTGCCCTGTCTGAAATATATTGTCTGGCCTTGTCTATTCCGGCATCCATTGTATATCGGCTGGTAACAAATACGAGAAGGCCACCAGGTCTTACACGGTCAATGGCTTTGGCAAAAAAATAATTGTGAAGGGCGAATCTGTATTTCTTATATTCCGGATCAGCAAGGATAGGCAGTTTGCCGAAAGGAGGATTCCCTATTGCAGCATCAAAAAAATTGGGAGGAAAGCTTTGTGATGTGAAATCAGCTTGCATCATATTTTGATTCGGATACAAAAGCTTTGCGATACCCGCAGATACATGGTCCATCTCGATACCAGTATAAATAGAATTTTTCTGCATTTCATCCGGAAGAAGGCCAACAAAATTACCAATCCCCATGCCAGGTTCAAGTATCTTACCGCCGGTAAAACCCATTCTGGATAATGCTTTATAGATTGATTTGATTATCGGTTCATTGGTGTAATGAGCGTATTTTGTACTTTTTGCTGCGGTTTTTAGTTCTTTCGGGTTCAGAGTTTTTTCCACCCGCTGAACAAGGGTTTTCCACCCTTCTTTTGCTTGATATAAATTGATTTTCCCGGTTTCTGCATAACCGGGGAACATGCTGTTTGCTAACTCTGATGCTCCCCACCCTACATATTTAGCAAGAATCTCTTGTTCTATGGGTGTGGCAGGCCGTTTTTCTTTGTTTATTTTTTTTAAGAGGTCTATGGCATCCAGGTTGTTGATTGCCGATGCTCGCCAACTTCCCTCCCTGGACAGAGAATCTGGTTTTATGCGGTAGTCTCTTCTCCGAATTCCAGAAACTGTGCCAGCGTTATCTCCCAGATCTGTTTCAGTCTCATCTCTATTCTTTGAGTCTGCTGTATCGGATCTTCCCCCGGCCTTGCGTTTCGTTCCCGGCTTGTTATGAACTGACCTTTTTCCGCCCGGAACACTTCCATTATTTGGTTTTCCCTTGTCACCAGAAACTTTTTCAGGGATCGACTTTTCTTCAGGCTTTGGTACAGCTTTGGGGCCATTGTCTTCATGGCTTCCTCGATCATGTCCCTTCTTTGTTTCTCGTGTGGCGGTCCTTCCAGCATCATCGGTATCATCAGAGGATTCCTCCTTTAGCTTTTTATTTTCAATATAATCCGTTTTCGGGTCTTTATCAATGACCATATCGATCTTCACAAACCGCTCAAAATAAGGCCGGGCTTTTGTTGACAAACTCCCAATAGCCAGGGCCACATATTCAGAGGCAGACTTGCCCGCCTTCAATACATCATCAAGAGCTTCTTGCAATAACGGCTTGATTTGGGCATATATATTTTCGTCTGTTTCTTTATTGGAAAAGCTTCCCCGTTCACCAAGGATATCATTAATTTTTTTGAATTTATCCATGGCATTTGAAAGATGCTGTTTGACTTCGATGGTCTTTTCTTTTTTCTCAACCTCTTTTGCCTGTCTGTCCCATTCGGCCAAAAGATTGTCTGGGGAGAATTCATTCTCTTTTTTCTTGGGGACATCTTTCTGTTTTTCCGGCTTCTCTATTTTTTCAAAATTATCAAAACTATAATGCCCGCCTTTTGATTCACCATCAAGATTTTCAACCCTTATGCCGGATGATGATATATGCTTTACCACCAAAGGTTCTTCCCCAAAGATATCCTTGTCTTTAATGGCGATCACACGATCATCAAGCTTTATATTCTTCTGTGTTAGTACCTTTATAGCGTCTTGTGATGGGACCTCTTCTTTTTTGTAGAAAGCATTTTTCGATTTGTAGAAAATATTTTTCGATTTGTGGGAAGGTTTTTCCGATAAGGTCAAACTTTTCTGAGCAACAATAGTCTTTTTACCATCTGATTTTTCCACATACCATCTATCATTTTTGTCTTTTCTTACAAGAGTGGCAAAAATCTCTTTGCCTTTTTTGGTTTTCCAGGTTACGGAGTCCCCTGGGGACATTTGTCTATGGACAGAAGGGACATCTGCCTGTTCGCTTGTCTCCTGCTGTTCGCTTGTAAGCGGTTTTTCAGTTTTTAGCGAATCTTTTGTTTCAGGAATAACTTTCTTTTCTACTTCTGTCTCCTTCTGGAAATCTGTTTCCGGAACATCGTCTAAAGCCTTGGTATCAATGGTTTGTCCCACCCGTTTAATCCCATCAACAGTAACCTGGTCAAACATATCAACACGTTTGGAAATGCCATCCTGCAAAAGTGTTTCGCCTTGATCATTTGTATCTTTGACTTCATACTCATCTTTGATGCCATCAATCGTGCCAACAATTTTGTCACCTTCGTTCAAATTGGCAACGGACATTTTTTGACCGCCTAAAGGATCAAATCCTCTCTTTTCAAGATCTGCGAGTTCATCGTTTGCCACCAACTCTCCAGCGGCACCGGCATAGCTCTCGATAGCTCTTTCAAGATATAAATATTTCTCTTGTTGAATATCGGTTAATGGCTTGCCTGCCCTGACTTTATCAAATAAAACATTTAGCTCTTTCCGACTTAATGCCTTTTTTTTGTCTGCCTTCAGGTCTGCTTGAAGCTTTTGCATCCATTGAGGGGAATCGGCAGAATATCGAACGCCTTCACTTTGCTGATTGACCTTTTCCTGATTGAATCCACCTGTCTGAGTCGTATTGACTTCATTCTGCATTTGATCAATTTTGAATATAAAATCGCTATCATCCTTTTCCGGCTGTCTGTCAACCGTCTCGGCCTTCTCATCACCAACAGATTGTTGAATCTGTGAAATCTGTTTATCTTCAAGGGCGACGTAAGCATCTTGTTTGACACCATCTATTTTGTCACCTAATATGACAATACCGTCATATCCTTCTTTGATTATATTCTCACGGAAGGACACTGCCCCGCCTTCGTTCTTAATGGCAGTTTCCATTTGCTTAAATGCGCCGTCGCCTGTGAATATCAAAGGCTTTTTAAAATAAAGATCAGCTTCTATTACATTCGGGCCATATCCTTTCGCAGCCTCTGGCGTATTTGAAAACCATGACCCAATAAGGTCAATGGATTGTTCCCCATTTACTTTTTTGTTTTTTAATGCGTATTGCCTGTCAAAAACATCTATCTTTTTTGCATGGGTGCCATGGAATGCTCTGATTGGTTTTCCGGATAATCCATCAACTGGTTCGGTCTTGTCATCGGTTTGGTCCTGAGTGTCCTGGGCACTGAGTTTATCTAACCTTGGCCGGTAATTTTTCCCATCTTTGCCGGTAATTGAAGCGGTCTTTGCACCAAGGGAATCAACCGTGCCAGTGAGCGTTTCTCCGGAAGAATTCATCCATGATACAGACTGTCCGGATAAAAGTTTTTCAGAAGGTTTTTCTTTTTCCTTTGCAATATCCGCAATATCTGGATTATCAGACTTGTTGATAACCTGATCAAGTTCTTCATCAGTGAACTCAGAAGCAGCTCTGACATCATCTTCCTGGTTTGTGATATCCTCTTTTAAGAAATCCTCTGCTGACTTTCCGAGATCCTTTTCATCCATGAGCATTTTTTCAGCATCAGACGGGCCTGTATCATCTCTATCTTTTTTGCCGTCATCATCCAAAGCTCTGGCTCCGGATGTCAAAACATTGGCCCCCGCACCCATAACACCACCGGTGAGCAACCCCATGACAGCCGCTTCGTCAACACCATTCATCAAAGGTTGACCGATTGCAGCATTAGACCAAATCTGTTCCTGGATTGATTGTGGCAATTCTTCAAATACACCTTCACTGATACCACCTGCCACGATCCGCTTGGCAACATCTTTGGCAGACCTGGCAAATTTTTCCCCAACTCCCTTGGCAACCGAAGCCTTGCCGCCTACCAGCAAGGTATCGATATCATCAAATCCAAATTTATTAGCAAGACGTCCGCCGGCAAGACCAAAAACAGTTGTGCCGACACCAGATGCAATAGAAATAGCAGATTGACCAAATGTTAAGGCCTTGTCCCTGGTCTGTTGTCTGGTTTGTTCGGCAGCCGACCCGGCACCAACAATACCCTCACCAATGGCACTTGCCACCCAGGGGGCAGCCTTGCTGGCAAGTCCTGCAATCCCCCTTCCAATAGCAGCCCCGGCACCCATTAAGGGCAAAGACTCAACAACGGCATGTCCAATGATACTTGGATTTTGGATGGCAGCCGAAAGTTTGCCGCCAATGCCATCGGCCTGTGAAAATTTCCTGTTCGCTTCCTTCTGAGCTGGGGAATAATAACTATCCAGAATCTTATGGGTGCTTTTGGGATCATACCCCAAATTCTCTTCCATGAATCTTCCGGCACGTCCCAATGTCGGGATATCAGCCAACCCGACGGCTGCTTCACCTGTACCAATAACACTTTTTGCAACAGTAATTCCCACATCCTTAATGGTTCCGGATAGGGTTCTTCCTGTTTCATCGGCAGCCTGTGTTCCCTGAACATCCATTCTTTTACGGCCTTCGTATTCCAATTTATTGGCCGTTGGATAAAACTGTGTCTTGTTCCCTTTCTGATGAAAATGTTTAATTCCCTCAACAAGGGCAGCTCTATCCCTTTCAGGGTTATCATCTATTAAATCCTGATAGTATTTGATGGTACGGTCAGACAAGGCAGCCATTATTAAAAAATCCTTCTTTTTCTCTCTTGATCTTCATACGACCCAGCAAGTGGAGTTTTACCGATTCCCGGAATGGCCATCCCTGGATTATTGGTTGCCGGCCGCAATGAACGATCAACCGTATGTCTGCCCAGGGCAGATAAATTGCCGGAAGGCGGAGTTTGTGTAAGGGGGGACAATGGTGTTTTCTTTTTAGGACCGTAAATACTGTCAATTTGACTGTCGTTATCAATTTCTTCCGGGCCTGCTGAACCAATTGCATTTGTGTAAGGGTTCCCGATTTTCTGCCCGATTATGGTACCGTCATCTCCATACTCATTTAGAACAGAATTGGATGTCTCTTTTGCACCTTGCCTTCTTGATCTCTCAATCCCTAAATCCGTATTGGATTTAAGCAATGCTCTTTCATTCTCAAAAGAACCTCGAGTATTTTCAACATCCAGGGCGCCTGTATTCATCATTTTCCGTTCATCAAGTTTGTTTTTCCCTTCAAGCTCCGATTTGTCCAGGAGTCCGGAATTTTGAAGGTCTTGCAGAGACAAGGCCCCGGAATTAACCAGTTCTTGTTTATCAAGAAGTCCTTTGTTCATAAGTCTTTGAATTTTTTCCTGTGAGGACATGTTCATCCGCTTGGTTTTTTCTTGTTCAAGACCGAGTTGTGTCAGTCTCTCATTCTCCAGCTTGGCGTTTGCCTGTTTTTGCTTTAAAGATTCTTCCAAAAAATCCCAGGCCTGATCCAATATTGAATTCAAGTTCATGATCAATCCTCATAAAATGTAATGGGTGCGATGACCCATGTTGAATTAATTTCAAATAATTGACCGGACATAATTAAATCATACGCCTGCCTACTATCCACTGTTTCTCCTGGAATCATTTTCCCGGGCGTAAGCCGGGTCCAGTTAAAATTGTCGATATTAATGCCGGTTCCTTTGACAATGGCCACCCTTTCATTAATCTGATATTCTTTAAAATCAGTGCTTTTCAGATATAAATCCTGATCTTTCACACGGACTTTGTATATATTGCCGATTCCAGAAAGCAGAAGTTCTGCACCTTCATAAAGGTTATAATCACCGTATCCGGTTCTTTGCAGGTATTCTGTGGACACTCCGGATACTGCATATTTTCCCTCATCAACATTGTTAATGACAGCCAGAACAATACCGGATGTGTAATAATCTGTTTCAAACCAGTTTCCGGAATAAAGCAATGGACTTGTTTCCTGGAACCACCAGCAATGGGGCGGAATGGCCAGGGGTTTTACCGTGATCCCGACAAACTCCCCGGGAATCGGATAAGTATTTTCTTTATCGAGCCAAAGCCTTAGCCAGTGGTGGGGGAGAATAGAATCCTGACCTTGCATTGTCGCTGCCGGATATTCTACATCAATGCTGGTTTTTAAATATGCTTTCTCATATAGATTTAATCCCTTGCATTGTACTTCCAGGGATTCAGCCGGGGGAAGCAGGCTATCGCCAATAACAGCATCGTATGTCCCGTCATATTCTTGATTATCTTCCTCAAGAACATCCAGAAGACTGCCACACACAAAAGAAATGGTCTCCATAACACCAAGAGACCCTACCGGGAAGGCCAGGTATCCTGAATAAAGATCACCCGGCCCCATGTTCTGTTGATCTAATCCATCTTCGGTCATTTCTTGTGGACCTGGGGATGAATATTCAGGTGATCGATCTTTCAGAAAAGTTTCAAACCGCATTTGCTTTATAAAGGGAAATCCATTGGTCTGGAAAAAAGAAAGGTCTGGAGGGTCCATTGAAAATAATGAATTGGGATCTGGCACCAACATTTCTTTGGGTATCATTCGAAGCGGCTTCACGCCTCCAAGCCGGGTCAGGAACGGATTCAAAATTAACTGAATAAAAAGAATCGAGTCCTCTTCACTATCAGAAATGGCATTGACTGTTTTCCACAAATACCAGACGTCATAAGCAATGGGCAGGGATAATGCAATGCCTGGTGTTCCATCGTCTCCAATCCTGATATAGTCTCCCGGATCAATGGAGACAGGGGCATAAGTCAATCCTTTGGTTTCGTTCGCCATCTTAAATAGCTGAACCAGGCGGTTGGATAAAGCTCCGGACATCTGCCTTTCTTTGGACAAATCAATGCCTGAAGTGCTGATCCCTTTTGACCAGAGGTTTTCCATTTAAGATGCCCCTATCTGGTGGGTAAGTGTGTTGACTATATTTGCAGTGGCCATAGTTTCGGCTGCATCAATGGCAGCATTCATGGAAGTCGCAGCAGCAGAAATCTGGGAAGCAGGTATTTTGACTTGTTCTACGTCATCGTCTTCCTGGTAATTTTGTTGCTCGTTTGCAATATCAATATCCTTTGAATATCCTAAAATTTTAACCTCTGCCCTATGAAGAGAAATATCTTCGTCAAGAGCTGCGATTGCCATTCGGTAAGCATGCTCTGCATTTTTTTTGTCTGTCCTGGAAAGCTGCATGGACGTTTCAAGAAGTTTGTATTGTTCGGATTCAGTTATCTTGGCTTGCAACACTTCTATCTGTTTTGAAATAAGGTCAAGTTGAGCCTGTTCTTTCAACGGGATTTCATAAACCATGTTGTCTTCCCTGGCCTGGATAATCTTTTTATCAATTTCCAAAAGAGCTGTTCTCAACATTTTTACATCAAGCATGGCTATATCAACATCGATATCAGCCAACCGCACATTCACCATGTCTGTATCTACCTGCAGTTGCGCTATGGTGACATCCAATAACGCCGTATCTGTCTGCAAATTAATCTTTTTGGCTATTTCCATGGCTGTATTTGTGTTGAGTTTCTTTACATCGACATCGGTCATTGCCGTATCCACAAGGGCCTTTGCAATGTCAACTTCAAAGAGCTGCGTATCAACCTCTTTTGATTCAGTATCAATCTGGGTATTGACCGTCCGGATGCCAATTTCCGCTATGCCGGCATCCAGCAATGATTTATCGGTTCCTGAATTCAAGATACTGGCATCGATACTGATTGATTCGGCTTCCAGTTCCTTTGTTTTTTCAGGAATCAAATCTATCTGCTGCTGAACATTATGCTTGTCAACGGAATACTCTAAATTCTGGATAGCCGCATTTTGAATATCAAGCTGAATTTCTGATCCTTTAATGCCGGCCTGAATTACTTTCAGCTCAGACCGTTTTGCAGCAATTTCCTTTTCGATTATGTCAACGTCAACATAACTTTGGGCGAGCGTTTCCTCTGCCAGCTTGGCTTCAAGTATGGATATTTCCGCTAAAGCCTTTGTTTGAGCCTGAACAAGTTTCGCCTGTAATGTCTCCAAGGCTTTTTGGTCAGCTTCCAAAGCCGCTTCTTTGGCATCAAATTCCAGGTCATCGGCATCTATTTTTGATCGTTGAACGATCATCTTCTGATCATGGATTTGTTGTTCCAGTATATCCAGGTACCGCTTAGAGGCAATATCAAGGACCGCTTTTTGCTGGTCAGCATCAAGGGCGGCCATGTTGGAATCGTACTGGGCCACGATTTGCAGCAATCGTTGTGTTGAGATTTCCACAAGATACACAAAACCATTTTCAAAGCTGTTGGCATACAGGCCAAATAAAACAGTCCTTCTCTCTGCATCATGGGACCCGAAGAAACAATGGGAAAAGGGTGTCCACATACGTTGCTCTCTTAATCTTGACCTTGAAATAATATCATCAACCGTCATGGCCACTCCTTAACTTATCTGATGGATCAGGGTACTTGTTATATTCGCCATCGCTGCGATTTCAGCCGTTTTTTTACGTTCTGTCGCATGGTAATTACCGATCTTCTGGATGCTGCCACCTGACCCCGCCCTGGAGCCGACATTTGTAATGGTGCTATCCAACCGGGTTTTCATTCTGATCCCGGCAACGATATAATTACTGTCCACCTGGCCTGTGGCCGCCTCTTTCTCTTTGGCAACCACATTGGTCTGGCCTTCTTCTTTTTCGGTTACATACTCGACGGTCTGTGTGGCATCCAGTGCCATGAGGTCTGCTTTATTGTTTTCTGCAAGGGCTTTCAAAATAACATTGGCTTCAACCAATGCCTTTTGATAATCGCCTTCCTCAAGTTTTTTTGTCAAAACTGACAGGTCTGCATCAATCCCTGATTTTTTAAGGTTCTCAATGTCCAATGCGATGTTTTTTATTTCCGTCTCAAGTAAGTTCTGTGCGGTAAGCTCGGCAGCATATAGCAATGTTTTTGCCGCCTTGGCCTGTAGTGGTGCTATCAGCAAACCAAGTGCTGCCGCCTTTTCCAAACTCGGATCGATCAGAAGGGCACGCTTATCGGCAAGTGCTTGAATGTAAGGGAGGGTATCCAGTAAGGCCTGAGAATATAAATTCGCAGGGTCAATCAGTTCATTTAATTTTATAGCACGGGCCAGATATGGGGCAACCAGCTCTCCTTTTTTTGTAACATATAGCTGTAAGGCGGCATTCATTTCAGTCATTGCTGTTACCAAATTATTTGTCGGAGTGATTTTATCCTGGGCTCTTACTTCGTATGCCTGCTTCGCTAAAGCCAATAACTCTTTTTTCTCTGCGATACCCATGCCCATGGAGGTTAAAGCATCTTTGATTACCAATAAATATTCTTTCAAGCTGGCAATGTTTTCTTTAATGGGTATCTGTAACAGCCTTTTATCAATCAAATCTTCACTGAGGTCCACGTTGGCCGTTTCAGCTATAATTAAATTTTCTTCCGCCGCCATGATGGCCTCAAGATATGGAATGATCTCAAGTTTTTTCCGGGCGGTTACAAGTTTCTGTTGTGCGAGCTGCACTTCATACGGAAGTGTTTGTCCTTCATTCTCGACGATCTGTTTTCTTAATTCTTCTGTCTCAATCTCAAGGAGAGTCTTGGCATTGATAATCGCCACCTGCCTTAGACCCACTTCAATGGCCAGGCCAGCAAGTTCTTGTTCTCTGTCTTCCCTGGTTTTCTGACTGTCCGCCAATTCCCTGGTAAGATCATCCAGGAGGGTAGCCTTTTCAATCTCCCAAATAGTAACGGCGTTTTTGTATGAAAGGTCGTAATCAATTCCCTGTTGTGCAAGTTCACGCTCAATGGCCCTGGCTGTGATATCAAAATTCAGGCCGGATAATGCCTGCTTTACTTTTAATTCCAAAAGGGTCAGGCCATTAAAGATATGCCCGGGGATTGCGGTAAAGTTACGGGAAGCCGCATTGATTAACAATCCATCTTTTTGGGTTAAAAACTCATCAATAATAGGGGTTTTTCCCCGGTACCATTCAGACCCTTCTAAAAGTTGACTCATTCTATTCTCATCCTATTTCCACTATTTTTTTTAGTTTTTTTCAAGACTATCTCCTTAAAAGCACCGGGATTAATTCAAATGATTCAAGCCTTTCAAACTCAGCCAGCCTGATTTCCCAATCCCGGCCATAGAGATTCCTGCTGACCGGGATTCTATTTTTTCTTAAAACACAAAGGGCTGATCCGGAATCGGTTGTGACCTGCATAACGGTGCTGCCAATAATTCCATCTATAATGGCAGTTCTAATCCGTTTTTTATGAGGAAATCCAAAACTTGTTTTGCTCCAGACAACACCGGTATGAATTGTCTGTCCCTGGTCGGTATCCCCTGCTAGTTTAAATATACCATCCGTATTCGATCCGTATATTTCTCCATCAAATTCAATAAAAGAATTAAAAAAAGGCAGGCTGTGAATCGCCGGCAATAATCTTTCAGTATCCAGCGAAAGGATTAAATAGGGTTCTACATCAAAAAAGTTTTCAGGCAGAAAATCTAATGCATCCATGATGATAGATGCAAAGATTCCTTTGATATCTCCGACAATCTGTATCTCTAAATTTTCATCCACCAGGATGGTAATAAATCTTTCCGGTAATGATGAATCAGTATTTGTAAAAGATTCAATAATCGATTGCACAGAGATTGTCTTATCCAGGGCATTAACATTGATTGCAAACCCATCCTCGATCGCTTCAATGTAATCCTTCACAACAGAAATAGAGATAAAGTCATCCACTGCAATTAAAGATTCCTCAACTAAAAACATGGAAGCTTGAATCAGTTCTAATTTGCCTTGGATCGAAATCTCATCTTCTATTGTAAGATTTAAAACAAGTCCCATTAATTAATACTCCCGCTTATCGTTAGGGTTTCTTCCACTGTCAATGCAGTTTTTCCGATTGTTTCGGGTAGGTCTCCGGACAGATTCATTTCTTCCACAAGTTTTTCAATGAATAATGGTGCAGAAATATTGTCTTCAAGAAGGAAAGATTCAAAGGCCTGTTCATTGAATCCGCGAACACCATCCCCTTTGTCATAAATGAACAAATTATCCCAAAGATAATTATTGCCAATCCAATGAACATCGACATTCTCAATATTGAAAAAAAGATGTTCTATCAATTTGAATCCAAGATACCTTTGAACATTATCCGTAATGACAAAGCCATCCTCTACTGCATGGTTCCACCCCAAGGATGGTTTTTCATATATAAACAGTTTTTCATCTGACAGGTTATTAAAATACCAGAGGGCATCAAGCTCATGCCTCATGTTGACAAGGTCTGACACTTCAGGGAAAACACCCTTCCATACCCCGGGAGTACCTTCAGCCATTTCAAAATCAAGGTCAAAGGTTTCATAAACCCATGGGTAATACAAGAAAGCCAGCTTTGTTGTATCATCGTTTTCTGTTGGGAAATGGACGTTGTCCCCAATTTCTTCCCAATACGTATCAACCCCATGGACAATATCAATGTGCATATGACAAAGGTGGACGGGAGAGACAATCGGTTGATGGATGACATTGATGGCCATCTGTTTTATCCTTGACGGGAAACCAAAGATTTCCGACATGGAAAAACCGTCCTCTATAAAACAATGGTGTTCCGGAGCCAATGATTCTGAAAGGTCAAACTCACTTGTAACAAGCTCAACGTTTACAGTGTATATGGAATCGATGGAATCAAAGCTCTCGGTCAAAAGATCATCAAAGACCAGGCCGGCAATATTGACATTGCCCTGCATATAAAGGGAGTACCAGATGTAATCTTCCACCTGATCGTTATATACGGTCATCTATTCCTCCGTTACGTCTTCAGACAAATCCATACTCTCAGATAAAGATAGCTGGTGTATAATTTGTGTGGATTCAAATCCGAATTGCGTTCCGTCCAATAATTCCCATGTCCACGGTACAGCAAGGTTAGGGATCACCGGCCAATAAATGTCTAATGGCTTGTATGTGTACTGATCGACTGCAATTTTAGCGCCGGTTTCCCTGTCAATATCATTCCCTGAAGGCTTTGTTATGGCTATAAGACCCTTATCAAAATCCTGGCCCTCATAGCTGAAAATTTGTTTAACGAAAGTTGAAAAATTAATTGCAATGGGATTATTCAAGCCTATCCTGCCAGGATCAATATTGTTTTTCATGTAATACAGTTCCTGCAATAGTTCGGCATCGGCCTGGATGTAATCATCAGCATCTGCTGTAAAATCAAGAGCCGGGTTATTAACCAAAGACGCATTGGGATATTGCTCTTTTTGCTCTTCTGCTACCTGCACATTATTTTTATAGCCGATCCAATTGTTTTTATCCCCTGTTTGTGCGGGATCTGGATACATGCTTGTAATATGGACGGGGCCTAAAAAATCATCATGGACACCGCCTTCTTCATTGCATACATAAAAAGAATCGATAAGCCATTGTTGTGCGTTCCTTTGATATGCGTATTGCCAATCCAGTGTATGATACGTCATAGTAACGGCAACCTTTCTGTAATACGACACAGGGTTTGAAGGATTCCCCTCCCAGGCAAGATAATTGCTGTTTACAACATCTTCTCTTGCAGCAATAGTGAGGCCGTTCAAGGCAATCTTCAAATTACCGTGCCCGCTTTCCGCTCCCGTAGAATCAGTATAAATTTCAAGAAAATTTTTCCTGTAGTTATTGATAGGTATGCCAGACATAGGGGATATTTCCGGAAGGCCTGCACCCATATTATCAAATGTAATATCTATGGTTCCGTTTTGCCGAAAAAATATAGATACTTTAAATAAAGCGCTGGACTCATTTGAGAACAATATGTCCATTCTTGTCCAAAGCATGAAGGGTTGCACCAGGTCAATGGCGCCTATCACTTCAGTAAGACCGTCTCGCATACCGCTGGTACCAATAGATATCCCGAAGACAATCCGTCTCGAATCACGGAGAAGAGGAGTTGAAAAAGAAGTGGTGGTCAATTTAGTAAAGCCATAAAGTGACCGCTTATGTTGATCTCCTAATTCTAATGGGGTTGACGTGTTGACATTTAAAAAAGCATCGGATGAGTCAATTATTGCCGGGTTATCACCGTAATAATCAACAAGTCCATCGTAACCATAAAGCTCTTCAAGATCAGCCGCTTCTTTCACCTGGTCAAAATTTTCAGAAAATATAATCACATCCCCCCCTATGGTAAGCTATCTTCATATTCTGAAGTAAATTGACCGGTCCTGTCATATTCAGTGGATTCTTGCTCAACGGGTTCTATCTGCCCGCCATCAATACAAACGCCAAGGAAGAAATCATATCTCCATTGCTGGGTTAAAATATCGTCTGTAATGCTGAATTGGTCTGCTATCACTGCAACATACCACCCATTATAGTGTTCTTCTTCCAAATCAAATGTGTCTGGGACAAACTCAAGTATTCCAACAGAAGCATCCGAGGCCGGGTATAACGTTTCAAAAACAAATTCATGGCCACTGAAAATATAGGATGAATCAACCTGGAAGCCATCCTCTATTAACTCTTGATTGGTATTAATCCAGTCAATCATTTCCAAATCATCTTCAACGGTAAAGCCTTGACTTGGGGCGCTATCCTCTGCCAGGTCAAGATCATCTTGGAATTGTTCAACCCACCATGAATACCCGGTGTCTATTGCAGTAAATAATTCTTCAACTACTTGCACCCAGGTGAACTGGGCTTGATCCTCAAGGGTTAATTCTTCCCCGGCAAACAAATAAGTCCATGGTATTTCATCATGGAGATAAAGGAGGCTGTTCACATATTGTTTAAGGCCCTTAACACCCTGGCTTCCGTCATCAGAAAGGCCAAGAGCATCATATATGGCGTAGGTAAGATCGAATTCAACAGACGGTGATAAATCAAAGGTCAGGTTCATCATTTCTTCCCAGAACCTTTCCGGAGCATCTATCAATCTCAGGCTTTCTTCCAGGGAATCATCAAATTCATATTTTACCCTTAAATGTTCGGGCAAATAAGATTCAGGATCATCGTCTGCACGAATGACTTCTATCCCGAATTCTGCATTGGCAATGGCGGTTCGATTCCAAGTGGGGGATAAAAAGCCGGTGACGTTGTTGACCTCCGGGTTTTCAAAAACACCCCGCCTTGTTTCCCATTCATTGTTGAATAAATACATTAACGGCCTGCGCAATGGCATGGTCGCTTCAATTTCTGCAAGCCCGCTTTTCATAACCGGGCGTAGAGATGTTTGCCCCTGGTCATAATAACCAGGCCTTGTCATCATATATGCAATAGCACCGTAAAACCTGGGCTCAGACCCGGCAAAGTTTGGATTTGAGAAATCAAACAACTGTTTGTCGCCAGCCTTGGGCAAACTTAAATACATTGCCCTGGGATCTTCCCATGCTTCAAAATGCTGATCTTCTTCAGGGGTTGGCAAGATTGCCGGCATTTGTTCAAATGTGCCGATCATTGATGTGTTTACTATCTGGGCTCTATCTGCCAGGCTGGTATTGACCGGCACACCATCATTCTTTGACCCTTGCGTTTCCGGTAATATCGTCCTGATATAAATCGGTCCAAGGAAATCATTATTAACGCTGCCTTCGTCATTGGCGATATAGACATCGTCAATGGATGAATAAGGTTGAACATCAATTTCAACAGAATCAATAAAATAACTATTGTCAGTATCCGGGGCGGCTGTAAAAATATTATCAATCCGATCCGTAACAAGGGACCCGATTCTATTTTCTACCCATGCCTGGGCTCCTTCCGAATTGTTACCATGGAGAGATATCCCAAGTTGAAAATACTGCCAGTCACCATTGCATATCACACCATTTGCATTTAATTGACCATAGGCATTGGGGCAATATTCACTTGGGAATTCCCACACAAAATTTATAACTGTGGAGCTTATGGTAAGAGTACATGTGGCCACCAGAGCATGAGTATCCCGCCTTGTGTCATTCATTTTACCCGGGACACCAGGAAATGTTCTTGTATAAAATCTAATCACAGGAGTTGGGGCAGGATGCAGGTCGCCACGATGCCGGAAACCGAACCCTAAATAGACAGTCCTTGATTTGCGTATATATGTTTTGAATGTTGCGGCACCATACCATAAATTGTAATATAACGCCCTGCCGTCTTCTCTTCTGGCATATTTTTGAGGCGGGCTTACCGAATTGTCCATGCCCGTTACAAGCATAATCTTGTCATCAGCACAATCGAATTCACCCCACCCTTCAAGCCCCCATTTACGCCCTATATCCCTGGGCCTGATACCTTCAAAGCCATCTGTAAATAACAGCATTTATATGATCTCCATATCTGTATAAACCTGAGAAAAAGACAACGGGGCAGTTACCATTACTTGCTCAAGCAGTTCTGCAACAGCTCTTTCAAATTCCGGGTTCCTGGTTTGATCAATCGGATTTCTTCTTTGATGGCTGGTTTTTAAAGACCCGTAAAGATCAGCGGCTCCCATTATCTCAAATTCATTTCTATTTGACCTGAAAGCTTGATTGGTGGGTACCTGGTCAATATCCTCATCAGCGCAAACAGACCGGATATAGATTCTTGCTGAAAGTATGCTTTCAATTTCTTCATTGGTCGCAGCATCTATGTGAACCATGGAATTGTCCGGCATTTTTATATAAGCGATCGAATCTTCTCCGAGAATATCCAAAGGAATGGAATCGTATGGACTGTAACCAACTGCCTGTTTGGCAAAAAGGTTTTCCGTCTCAGCCCACAATGTGACCGAAGTTCTCTGAACTATATATAATTGTGCGACGGTTGCCCGGTTATGCTTACAACAATGGATCAACCTTTGGTTAAGGGCTTTATCCCTTCTGGCCACAGTAGAACAGCTTCCCAATTGATACATGTACCAGATTGCGGCTTTCCAGTCAGGCGCTTGAAACCACATGCACCCCAAAGGCGTATCCGCATATATTGACTCAGCTCCCCAAGCCTGGGCATTACTGCGGAACCACCATGTGACATCAACACCAAAGGAACCATAGGCTGAATTAAAGGTGTTTTGCCAGTTATCATATCTATTCCAGGTCTCGATTTTATCCCATCTTAGATTTAAAGCAGAAAGGTAAGCCGGTTCTTGAAAGGTATCCTCTGGAACCGGTGTCGTTTTAAAAGCCATGCTGCCGGTAATTGCTGGATGAATAGTTCGATGGAAAGCGCCCTCATTAATCCGCTTTAAAAGCCCAAAACTCCATAGGCTATTTTCACCACCCATGCCTGCGAGGGAAGCTTCCCCGGCCAAAACAGACCCAAGGTCAGTAAGCAACATACCGCCGGCCCCGGGAACCGTCGAGGCAATCAAGGCCTGGTTGGCGAGATTTTCAGCATTTTCATAAAGGCCTGGAATTGGCATGTCAGGCGGCACCTCTACAAATCTCACGAATTTCCACATGGAATCACAATATCCGACAATGTATCCATCCCAGGTATTTACAGCGCATTCCCAGATTTCATCCTCTCCAAAGGCTGTTTGCATGTGAAAAGATGTTGCTTTGTCTGAAGGCAAGCCGGTTGGTGCAATACATGGCAAACCCAAATCTGCTGACCCTGTAACATGATACTCACGGGAATCAGTTCCGAAAGCCGGACTTGTTTTCCAATTTTCGATACTGTCTAAATTATCAGTATATACGTCCATGGTGTTTTGATATGTTCCATTCGAGGCCCCTTCATTATCGAGCATCATGGCAAAACAAAGGTCTTGGAAAAAACTCAGGACCGGGTTGCCATCAACATCGTATGTGTTCCACCAGTCTTGTGGTGAATCGCCGCCACGAATGATATCTCCCTGGCAATCGGTTTGCCAATTGGGAATCACACCGGCAATCTGGATTGCATCATCCCCCTGCGGGTATTCCTCAAATAAGGCAACCCCAGACAGTTCTACAAATTCCAAAAAAGGTTTGATCTTTGACACGGGGCAGGGAAATTGAAGAAGGGCGGGGCTTAAATCAGGATCAACGATGCCGGCCACAACTCCTGCAGCAACATCGTAAACAGTACAAAGTTCATCAAGATTTGCAAGGGGATCAAAAATATCCAAAGGCTCAAGGGCTTCCAGGCTGGCACGAACAATCACATAATTATAAGAGCATTTCTTCAACCCATCAACATGGCCAATAACCATCACATTAGAAACGAGTTGATTGTCAGCTTGAGCCGTTTGTATCTCACAAAGTAGGATTACTGAATCGTTTTCATTGAATCCCCTGGCACCTGAAAAGATAGAACCATTGTCCCTGGCTGGCATATCAGGTGAACAGTGATAAAAAATAGGGGCTTTCTCCCAGGGCAAGCCCAGCTCTTCAATCAATACATCGGCGGTGTCCCAATATTCTTCGGGAGTGTCGGGGTCTTCGGGATATACCTTTGATATAATGCCTGTAAGGTATTCATGCTTCTGAATGTCCCCAAGATTTTGATGATTGATTGAGTTTGGCATATAAGTCCCTTAAAGGAAAACCAGGTATTAACATTGGCCCCCCATCACCACCCCTATGATGGGACAGGGAGACCAATACCGGAGGAAAAAAATGAAACAACAATCAAGATGTAGTGGATGTAATCTGATAAGTGACATAAATCTCATCATCATTGATTACAGCACGGGGCGTACCAAACCGTTTGGCACACATCAAAACCCCGGAGGATGCAGTCTTTGCCGCTGCATCTGCAAGGAAAGCACCATACACGGTGATACTTGCATTCATGACAAAATGAGCCTTGGAATTTACATTGGAGATAACAGCCGTTGTGGTATCCTCGGTTGCATACGATGGCCGGTTGGTCAACGGAGAATCATAGTCAGCATCCTGGCACTCACCATAAGCATTTCCGGAACCGAGTTTTGCCGATGTATCCGCAAGGGCCGGGGTAATGTTGTTTTTGAAAATACCAACATACCAGATATTGGCAGCGGCCTTGCTGATATCATGGAAAAGGATATTCAACAGTTTGGCCATGCCCTCGGTTGTAAACGTATTCTTACCGGATTGCCTGCACAACAGTTTACCGGCTCTCATATGATCCATGGTCACATGCCCCATGAAACCGAGTTTGTCTTTGTGGTGTTTGAGGGCATGTTGAATTTCTCTGTCCTCTGCGATTGCCTGTAAAAGTTCTGCACCTGCGATAATTCCGTTCATGGTTAAAGCTCCTTTTTTTATCTTTTATGATTTAATTTTGTTATCGTAATCTATATCCATCTGGGCATTCATATCACCACCCCGTTTCTGACAACATCACACGCGGCCAGGTCACCAAATCCAACGACCTGACCCTTTGGCTGATTGTGTTTCATGGAGAATAACATCTGTTTACGTCCATCCTTCACCCTGTAAAATGATGCTCCCTGGACCTGCTGAGGATCTATGCGGAGTTTCTCTTTTACGACGTTTAAAATCCTGCCATCAGCAAGACCTGCATATATGCCGTCTTTGCCTACCCATACAGGAACATTCTTTCCAAGCTCCCCAAGATCACTGGCATAGCATAAGGTCCCAGGGACAACCCCGATACCGGCGATTGTTTGAACCATTTCAGCCGGATTTGCCCCCGAAAGGAAATAAGTATTAACCTCACATCCAACGAATAAGCCATGGTCTGTTTTTGCGATCATCAGGACAGTTTCGCTAAAATCAAAGAATCCTGTAGTTAAGCGAAAAAGCTCCGGTTGATAAGGCTCGCTGTAATACACTTTTTTAAATCGAGTTCCCCAGACCCGGCCAAAGGCCCAACATAGATGGCTCATGGGATCAGGTGGTACACCCCACATAGTAGGAATGGGTTCTGCCTGTTCAGGCAAAGCAGTGATGATTGAACTATTTCCGGCATAAAAGAATTGGAAACTGTTCGGGTCTGTCATCCAAACGGTTGCACCTTCAGGGAAATTTAAAATATTGATTCCGCCTGTTTCTGACAAGGTTATCCCTGTCACGCCACTATTCCCTGACGGTCTTCCATAATTACCAATGGCTGTAAGACAAACTTTGTAATTACCTGCCGGAAGACTTCCTTTTGTTTGCAATAATACTGGCGTTACTGGAACAGGCACTCCCCATTTCCCGATGGTGTTAAGCCCGGGGTCATACATCCCGTTCCAGTTTTTGTTTGAAAGATATATTTTTTCATCTACTTCCAGGTAGGACATGGGAGAGTCAGCCTGGCCTGTATCTGCCAATTCGACCGTCGTGATCCCGTCAAGTACCCGGTAAACTTTGCTTTCCGCCACACACAATACAAGCCCCTTGTTGTTTGTCCAAAGGCTATGCGCTCCCGGCAGGTCAATGACCTTTTCAAGCCCTGGACGTCTTACAAGGCTGCCATCCGGCTCAACGTTTGCATTTAAAATAATGGAAGGCTCTCCCATGGTCCTTTTGGCTTTGACGACAATATTGTTCATGCCATTGAAGCTATCAACTTTAATCTCACGCATTAGAAGAACCTCGCTGATCGTTTGATCACCGGCGTAAAGCGGGGGGCAGTTTGACAATGCTTTGCCAATTTAGCCAGGCCAATATTATATCGATCAGTGTAATAAAGAGTATTTATCTTCTGCCCGTCAATTCCGTCCTCTGCCAAAGCCCATAATTCTTTCAGCGCATAATCAACAGCGATCGTGTTGAGGTTATAGGGAATCCCGTCAAGATGGGCTTCATCATCGTCAAACTCAACCGGTACAGGCTCCCTGTAAAAGAACAGGGTCAAAAATTGGTCTTGAACGGGTAGCGGTCGATACCAAAGAGTTTTATGCTCCAGGGCAACATCCTGGATCATACCTGGTGATTCCCACCCGGAGTATAGATTTTCAAGCGCCTTGATATTCGACCGGATACTGACTGTTTCCCTGCTTGTTTCATTGTAAACCCGGTACAGGTCATGGGCAAAAATATCCGGCATTGCAATAAAAACCGGGTTATCAGCTATCGCAACCGCAATCGTCTCATGTTCCTGCAGACCTGGCAGGGTAAACAATTCGCTTACCTCTGATACAAACTCATTGACCAGGGGGCAAATATCATCTTCCCTTGTGAGGGAGGGGTCTTGTATGCCTGTTTCAATCCGGGCCAATATCGTTTCCAGAATCATTCCTTATTCGCCTTTCCCTTGGCTGCATCTGATTTGGCTTTGTCCTTGGCCGCTTCTTTCTCCCGGGCTTTGAATTCTTCCATGGTGGGAGGAACGTATTCTTTGAAATTACCGGTATCAAGAAGGTGCTTCACATGGTCTTCCGAGACTATACTTGCCACAAAATCACCGTATTGGTTTTCAGTGAATAGATAGTCGAACTTTTCCACACGCATGGGGATCGGCTGGCCGCATCTGGTAAAATTTGCTTGCATAATCATGGGTGATGAATTCCTTTATAAAAATAAATATTAGGCACCGTAATCAGAGGCACGGTAAGTCATTGCTGCACGGATGGCCCCGGAAACTGCTGTAGCTGCGGTTGCCGTAACCTTGATTGCCAGAATTCTGTCATTGACCTTATCCCTTGTGATGCCTAAGAAACCTGCACCATCGCCACGGATGGTTTTAACTGCTTCTGCCTGGGCACCAACCAGAAGCTCAGATCCGGAGACAAGATCATCCCCTGCTTCGTTCAGAAGACCAACGGAAAAGCGAAGGGTGTCGGTTCCATTGGAATCAAGCTCTTCTGTCCGTATGACCAGATCAACAGGCATGCAGTCAGCGGGCAGGTGACCCATTTTAACAATATCGTCACTGGCCAGGGTATCAGGCAGGACAACTTTGTCATCACAGACATACACTTCCCCGGCACTATGGGGAGACAGGATAGACTTTTCAAAATTATTGCTTTCAAATGTAGGCATATTAAAAACTCCTTATAAAATTAAAATCATTTCATGTGTAAAGGGGCTTACGCATACCCCTTATGGATTTGTTACTTATGCTGCGACTTTTGTAGCCGCTGTATCATAGGCAATCAGGCCATAATCAAGGCCATTGAAAGCCACCTTATTCAACCCGAACATACTGTAAGTGCTGATGATCAGGATATTGCCGTTATCTCTTGACTCTTCGTGCCAGTCAAAACGCAGGCCTGAACCGGAAGAACCCCATGCAACCGCAAGGCCCTGTTCACCAAGGAATAATGCACGGGCCGCCTTGACGTTTCCACCTGATCCATAATCGTCAAACCGGATAATGCCTTTATGCTTCTGCAGGATCACGTTGTTGTACATACCAAGACCACCCTTGCAGATAGGTGATTTTCTTCCTTCTGAGGTTGCAAGTGCTTTCTGGATATCAAGCCACTTTCCGGATGCTGTATCGGTTCTTAAGTCATAAGCCTGCCAGGGATTCATAAGAAGGAGAAAATGGTCTTCACCCTCAAGCTTAATCGGCTGGATCTGAGGGGTGCCCTGGGTACCGCCACCCATCATATCTGCCTCGGCAACCAGGCGGTCAACGCCGGAAAGGGACATTTTATCATCAACCGTTATTGTGGCCTTTGCCTTGCCATTGGCAAAATAGTGATGAAGGCTGTCCGGTGCTGCAAGCGGATTGTTGGCAAACCCGGGATAAGTTGCATCAAAGATGAATTCATCATTGACTCCCCTGGTTCCGGATGCGTACATGAAATGCAGCTCATCAAACACCCTGGCCCACCAGTCAGACTGACGGGCACGGGCTACTTTTCTAAGGTCATGAATGGTTCTTTTCCGGGTCATACGTCCACCCGCATTAACCCCGCCCCTCATCTGATCGATATATAATCCATCAGTGTAGAACTTGAGTTTCTCTTCTTTGTTCTCCAGGATGTCATCCCCCTCGACAGGCTTCATCCCTAACTGCATATTAAGATCAAAGGAAACATATTCCCCGGCATCATTCTTCAAACGGTCAACCTTAACAACAGGAGTTGACCCGCCTTCCGGGCCGGTAAACTTCTTGGACCAGAAAGATTTTCTCGGGGTGTCAATTGCTAAAAAGGCGGAATACTTTTTAACCGCTTTGGGATCATTAAGACCGATAATTGTTTTACTCATTGTATTGCTCCTTATGTTGATTGTTTTTCGGTCTTACCCTGCCGCAATTGACAGAGGAGCTATACTGAACCACTGACCTTTTTAAAATTTTAAAACTGCATCCAAAGGCCCTACGCCTTTGCGTATGCTTCCAATTCTGATTCGGATAATTTTGAGAGTGCTGTCTCATATTCTGCACCTTCAAGTTTATCCAAATATTCATACCCGTCATCCGTGTTCTTGTCAGATGCCGGTACATCTTTTAATGTTTTGGGGCCTGTACGCTTTCCAGAAGATTTCTTGGCAGCTTTGACTGCCTTCTGGCCGTCTGAATCCTCTTTTTTCATGTTCTCTTTGCTGTCCTGAATCCCAAAGGCAGCCTTGATGGATTCTTTGGCCTTGGCAAGTATTTCAGGGCCGGCTTTTGATTTCCATTCTTTGATTCCCAGAAGCCGGTTGACCTCACGGGCAAAGGCATCATAGACAATAGGATTCTGTTTAAGTTTGGCATTATCCTTGTCACTGAAAAATTCTGTCTGTTCAAACTCCCATGTTTTTTCAGCAGAAATACGGCTTGTTTCTTCCCGGACAATTGCCCGGGTTCGTTCCCTTTCAACTGCAAGCAACTGCTTTTTATAATCATCAAATTCAATGTCACCTTCATCCAGCTTTGTATCCAGGGCCTTGATCTTATCTTCGTATTCTTTGTCTACAGACTGCCTGCCGTCATCAGCGGAAGAAGCGTCAGTATCATCTGTAGCAGTGTCAGTCTTTTTATCCTCTTTGTCGTCGCCCTCTTCATCATCCTTAGTCGCATCGTCTTTAGAATCATCATCAGTGTCGTCATCTTCTGAGTCGCTTGCAGCATCATCATTTTTGCCATCATCGATGTTGTCTTTGTCATCATCTGAGGATTTGTCATCTTGGTCTTGGGTTCCCTTATTCTCCTCATTATCCTCATGAACATCATCATTCTGATCATCTGAAGCATCTCCCTCATCATCTTCGATTGCTGCGATTTCTTCTTCAGACAGTCCATCAAAATCGTTGCTGTCGCTGTCACCCATGATTACTTTGCTCCTTTTTTCTTGTTATCTGATTTAATGCCATGTTCACCTTGTTTAGTGGACATGACCCTGTCTTTTGTCTTGGTTGCTGCGGGTTTATTTTTCTGATTTAAAGCTTTATTACCGATCTGGATGTCATGCAGGGCCTTGGCCTTGTCAATCCTCAATTTTTCTCGATCAAATTGTACACCTGCCCTGGTTGCCGCTGCATCTTCAACATTCTTATCAATTTCACTTTCAAGCTTATTCATTTCAAGTCTTTGCATTGTTTCTTCAAACAGGGCCTGGGCTTCATCCGCCTGTCTTTGTGCATCCTGTTCAGCTTGAAGGTCTGGATCATTCTGATCCGCATCCGGGTCGCTCTGGCCATTAACCATTCTGATTCTGGCTACAAGATCTTCCTTGCCCGGGATATCTGACAGATCAACCACCAGATCAAGCAGGTTGATTGCAATTTCAGGGGCCATGTCCTTGATCATTTCCATGAGGGTTTCAAATGTGGCCTGCCTGATACTGGCTGTCCATGCGGAAGAATCAACTACAAAATCAGCCTGGGCCTTGGTGATATCATTTAAAGGGTTGTTTGTTTCCGGGTCCACACCATTGATTTCAATGAATTCAGGCTGGTTTTTCTCGTTTGTAATCCTGAATATCTTCTGATCCGTGTAATACTGTTCAATCAAGGACAGGACAATTTCACCGAGCATTTGGGTAGAAACTCTTAAATTGTCAAATACTTCTGAATTGACAATATTTCCCTGTTCCTTCCTGGCTTCAATCGCTTTGCCGGATATGGCGTTTGTTTCCCGCCCCATCTGTTCATCCGTCACACCACCAACAGCCTCAATATATTCAGCGTCCTGGTTCATCAATGCAACATGCTCTTGAGCCAGGCCTCTATCGTTGTTGATCTCAATCTCAGACCCTTTTTTCTTTTTTATGATGCCGTCCGGCCGTGACACTTCGTCTGCCAATTCATCCCAATCGGTTACGGCATCATCATCAGCAATGACCTGGTTGGTGCTAAGAATGAATAAGGCCTTGCTCCTTCTTTTATTCAGATCGTCCTGGATATCTCTTAGATTACGGACCGGGCCGTATTGACTATTGTCTTTCTTTTTCCTGAATCCCCAAATGGGGATAAAGGGAAAACGATTGTGGTTATAAGGTGATTCCTGATCCTGCAAAACCAGATCCCCGGTAAAGATCATACATCGAATAACCATTCTGATACTGCTTGTCAGTGATGCATATCCGCCTTCTATCAGATCCTTATGTGCCGGGTCATCAGCATAATATTTCTGCCCTCTGAGCGTGCCAAGGTCTTGGGTACCATTGTCCATGATTTCAATATTTTCAGGTGTTTTATACCAGCATTCAACCAGCTCAAGCCTGTTTCTCTGAGCTCTGTCGGTACCTTCAAACCCCGTCATTTCTATCATGGATTCAAGGTCTGTATCTTCGTCCGCATATTCTTGGGAATAGGCGCCCTCATCAATAACAGAACTGTTTGCCAATATTTTTAAAACCCCTGAAAACTCACTGAACATGGAACATGCCACATCCAGATCCACCCGTTTGCGCCTGAACATAAACCGGGCATCTTTGAGGTCCAAACGTACGGACAACGGGTCATACCAAATGTTTCGCCAGTCCTCATAATCAATGAATATCGGTTCTTCCATGATATCTTTTGTGACACCTGCTTCCAGCCATCCCAATCCTGATATGACTGTGTCCTTAAACGCCTGTGACCTCTCAGCCGGTAACTTGTTGACATCTGAAAGATATTTTAAGATATGGGTCTTGACCTCGGCAGGTTTGGCATCCTCTGAAGTTCTTGGCAGGACCCGAAAATCTATCCGGTTCTTTTTTTCTGAACCAATGATCCAGTCGATTGTGGGCTTGACACGATTAAAAACCGTTGCAATCTGACCTCTTGCTTCCACTTCCGCCTTATCATCCGGGTCCCATTGATCACCATCATAAATATCATGGTCTTTGAGGCATTCAGTACGGGCAGGTGCCTGTATAGACCTTGTATATGCCCACCATGCCTTGATTTTGTTCAGCTTTTCCCGCTGTTTTTCTGTAATCTCAGGAGAGGCCTTTTTCTCATCACCATTCAGGTTGTCAGCAAACATGGCCTGGCTTTCAGATGATTCACTCATATAATCACCTTTTTCATTCCATCACCGGAACCACCCCCTGGGGTTGCAGCAGGGGGAAGGAGAGGTTCCGGTGTGGCCGACAATAACTCTTCGATGCCGTCTTCAATAGCCGTGGCAACCTCGGCCATACGCTGGCTGGTCACAACACCGAGATTGAATTGATAATAGATTAATGAAGTAATGTTATACATCCATTTGGTAAAATTCGGATTCTTATCAGGGGTGTACATCCATAAATCTTCCATCCTGATACAAAAATTTGCAGTGTGCCCTTCCCTTGGAAATTTTGGGCATATAAGCAACACGGGCTCGGGCTCATCATCAATCGTCCGATATGCTATTCTTCTAATTACTTCAGCCATTATGCGGCCATCCCTGAGCGTTTCCGCCTTTTTGTCCTGGTTTTTACAATCTGCACAGGCTCAGCAAAGGTCAGTGCAAGGCCATCCCCTTCATCCGGGGATCTGCCAATCCTTTTTTTGATATCTTCTTTGGGCTCAAGCTGCTTCTGGGTTGTGCTGGTATATTTGTACCCAGGGGCCGTGAGATCTGCCTGAAGGGTATCAACGTCCGGGATCTGTACTTCTTCATCTGACTCAAGCCATTTCCTGACCTCGTCCCACATTTCTGCACGGCGGTTTTTATAATGCTCCGGGTCCATGGCCTTGCTGCCGAAATTAACAAGGGTCACTCTATTTCCAAAGCCCATTTCAACCAGCCGGTCATACATGCCAGATCCGCCGCCCCGGTCAATGAACATCCTGTCAACGGGTTCATTCTCAAGGATCATCCGGGCCTGACCGGCCTTGGCCATATCATCCAGTTTGTGGTGGGATTCTATATTCCAGGCTCTACGACCCTGCCGTCTGATAAATGTGGTCGCATCGTCGCCTTCACGGGCAGGATCACAGCCAACGACATAAGCACCATATTTGGGAACACCCATTGTTTTTCTGGCCGTCAATACTGATTCAGCAGATATCAAGGAATTGATACCCGTTGTCTGGAAAGCTTCCGCCGCATTCCCGGGATACTCCTGCTTGAAAAGAAGAGGGTCACCCAGTTCAACTATTTTGAGCCGTCTCCAATAAATCTGTTCATCATCCAGCTTGTAGGCCTTTTGATATGCTGCTTCTTCAATGGTCGGAATAAATTTTTCATCACTCGGAATGGGCTTTCTGTATTCTGATTGCCAGTACCAGGGAATAAAGATTGCAATGTAGTCGCTCTTACCCTTCTCCGCATCCTGCCACATTCTATGAAACATATTCCCCAGGCCATTGGCCGTGGATTCAAGGATGATCTCTTCAGCCATTTCAGCAGCCTGAAAGACACCTGTTTTGATCTCGTCAGTATTTTCCCAGAAAGCGACCTCAGATCCATGGAAAAAGTCTATTGTATCAGATCTTCCCACGTTCTTTGATCCAGCCGTACCCAGGCCATATGCTGAATCAAGCTTATCAAATACCAGCTCTTTCCGGTTTGAAAAGGAAGTGGATGGCTTTATCAATGGGTTGCAATGTTCGTGGTAACGCTGCACCATCTTGAAAAGATTAGTGGTGGCATCGTCCATGTGGGCAAGGATAAAGGTTTTGACACCATTTTTGTGCGTGGTCTGGTGATAGAATCGACCGCCCACGTATGTGCTGCACCCCTGTTGACGTCCCTTGAGAAGCAGGGCTCTTATTTTCCCTGTTTTTTTCTTCTGTTCTTCCAGTCGATCATGTAGGTACCTCTGGGCCTTGTTGAAAACAAACGGAACAATCTTCTGCATCCGCCCATCAACCAATATGGGCTTTTTGGTCCTGATCTTGAGACACCGCTCTGCATAATGCGGTAAATCCTTCTTCGCCCGCCGCCTTGCGTTCATTTCTCTATCAGAAACCATTATTCCAAGGCCTCTAAAAGTTCTTCGTGTGAAAGAGTAACATTCAGATCACCATCAAGATTTTTTGTGTCCGGCCATCGTTCCCGGTTCCTATTGCGAAGCCAAAATTGTTGAGCTTTAACATCGCCGGCCATATGTTTTTTAATCTTTTTTGTTATTTCCATCTCCCCGTCTTCGTCCAGCTCTTTGATAGTTTCTTCATAACTGTAGCCCAGGGCTCTTTTTAGCAGGGAGGTTTCAACGTTCTCCGTGTCATATGTATCTTTCCCGGCCTTGATGGCAGCCAGGAACTCAGGATGGTCTTTTTTCCAATTGTTAATCAGACTCTTTGAAACCCTGAAAAGATTGGCCAGCTTGAGATCGGTAAACCCGTTCTCACAAGCCACCTGGGCCATGGAAACAAATTCCGGATCATAAATAACCTTAGTGCCTGTCTTATTAAGCCTTACCGGTTTCTGGTTCTTTTGTTTTCCCATCAACCCCTCCTGTCCGGACCATCATGATAATGATCATTTTCGGCTGCCGGTTCCCCTAATCCATCAAGCTTTCTGCGGCCATATAACAGCATGTCATGCTTTGCGATGTCGACTGCGTATTTGTCGGTCCGAAGATAGAGTATTTTAAGATGGTCTGATGTATTCTGCTTGTCGGCAAAGCGATCGAACAGCGTATCCCGGCAATTCTGATGTGCCTGGACAATACTCGACTGTGCTGCTAAAATTTCTTCCAGCTGCTTTTTTAAAAACCAGCCCAGGACGGATACCATTGCACCCAGACAAAGGAACCCAACACCCATAAAAACAGTATTGGTATCAAGCGGAGCTGGTATTGCTGTCGTAACAACTGGAGAGCTGGCCTCGGCTGCGGCAAGGAATGGAATATCAAGAATGGTCATCGCCGAAATCCTCTGTAATTTTTATTGTAAAATGATCAACATCTGCCAGGGCAGCCATGAACCGCTTAACAGCTTTGCGGGAACTCAGTACTGCCCTGTCTCCATTCAGCCACCCGGTATGATCCCCTATCAATATGCAACCGGATGTGTCTTTAGCCGTGTTTCCTGCATGGAAAAGGATATGATCCCGGTCAGGAACTGATATTTCAAAGGTTTCACCAAATTTGGGGGATGTGGTGCGACGGCAAAGGTAGGTAGCAGGTGGGATGCAAGATATAAAACGCTGGTTTTCAAGATCTGGATTTTCAAGCGTGGAGTACGCTTCAAGGTCATCTATTTGTAAAGATCCGATGATACATTTGTCAGTCTTTTCAAGCCTTCTCAACTCAATAATCAAAGCAAAAATCCCCTCATTTCCATGTCGGAGTCCAAAGTTTGTTCGTTGGGGCTTATTGTTTCAGGAGAAAATGGGGATTACAATTGAATCCATGCGTGAAAATTGCATTTCACGCACGAAAATTTGAGATAGGTTTATATATTGGTACTTTATTCACTATAATCTTTAAGAATATCTTTTGATAGCTGTTGCGGTCCATAAAATTGAATTAAAAACTAATGCTGAAAAAGATTCATATACCATATGTGGGGTTATCCAGAGTTTCTGTGGGGTGAGCCCTTCGATTGTCAGTAACTGCTTTTAAATTTTAATTCAAACCCTTTATAATGCTTTTTGTTAACAACTCGACAGGAGAGGAGTGCGGACAATTGTTGTAATTTGACCGCTGAAATTGAAATTTTTGAATTTAACGACGTTGAAACCTATAAGTAACATCATGGTCGTGCAAAAATTTTGCTACCGACCCGGGTCAAATCAGCCGTTTTCTACAGGAACTAATTAAATATTTTTTTATATTTTTGAATGGTGAGGAGGTCATCTTCCTATTATAGACTACTTCATAATACTCTCTTGAATTGTTTCTCTAAATTCTTTAAAAAAAAATTTTTCCGATAGATCATATAATTGTTTAATAATTAGAAATGAATTTTTTTCCCTAATATTCTCGCTTAAGTTTGATTTTAAAATTAGATTAATAGCAACTTTTTTAAAACAAGATTGGTATCTTTGTATTCTCTCCCAATAGTTTTCTATCAATAATTTATTGCTTTGTGAGTTTAATGATAAAACAAACTCCCAATCTGAAAATATATTTTCGAGATGATTGTGAATTCCGAAATCTATTACCTCATTGGCTTGATCGTATGTCTCTGCTTTTTGCATAAGCTTATTATACAAACTAACATCCAGAATAAAATGTTTTGGGATTGAATCGAAGACTTCTTTGGCTTGATCGTATGTCTCTGCTTTTTGCATAAGACTATTATACAAAGCAGCATCCAGAATAAAATGTTCTGGGATTAAATCGAAGACTTCTTTGGCTTGATCGTATGTCTCTGCTTTTTGCATAAGACTATTATACAAAGCAGCATCCAGAATAAAATGTTCTGGGATTAAATCGAAGACTTCTTTGGCTTGGTCGTATATCTCTGCTTTTTGCATAAGAAAATAATACAAAGCAGCATCCAGAATTAAATGTTTTGGGGTTAAATCGAGAACTTTCTTGGCTTGATCGTATGTCTCTGCTTTTTTCATAAAGGTATAATACAAGCCAACATCCAGAATAAAATGTTTTGGGATTAAATCGAGAACTTTCTCGGCTTGATCAAATTTCTTTGCTTGTTCCATAAGACAATAATACAAACCAACATCCAGAATAAAATGTTTTGGGATTAAGTTGAGAACTTTCTCGGCTTGATCGTATTCCTTTGCTTTTTCCATTAAGATTTTAAAAAAGTGAGCATCACTTACTATTCTTTTTGGGATTAAATTGAGAACTTTCTCGGCTTGATCGTATGTCTCTGTTTTTTTCATAAGATTAGCATACAAACCAACATCAAGCATTACATCTTCTGGGATTGAATCGAAGATCGCCTTGGCCTGATCGAATGTCTCTGTTTTAGATAAAAAATTAGAATAATGCTTTGAAGAAAGTTTGATTTGATTCTGCACAAAGAGATTTAAGATATAAAGTATACTAATATCCTTTTTTTGCATGAGTATAACTAAAATCCAATTTAGAGCTTGGTCAAAATCAAACAACGAAGTTCGAGTTTCAATCATTTGCTTTATAAACTTAATTACTGCTATCTTGTTTACTGTTTTCTTAATAATTTCTCCAAAAATCGATACCGATAGAATCTCTTCTTTTTTTGCCCTATTAAACCATTTTAAGACGTCTTCATAATTTATTGCTTTTCGCATTAATAACACGTAAGTTTCCGAATTTGGCTTAATGCCATTTTTACACATTTTTTCGAATAATCGTAAGGCAGCTTTATAATCAGAGCAATTTTTTATAGAATCATTATAAAAATCTGGCTTTACGTAGAAACCACGTAAATGTTGCTCTGGTTTGTTATATAACTTATTTATGTCGGCAATAATTTCATAGGGCTTATATTGTACAATTTTATCCAGATAGACTTCCTCAACTTCAACGAGATTATTTTTTTTAATTATAAAATTTAAATTAAAATTATCAGTTTCTATTCTTTGTAATGCTGCATCTGCATTGTCCGTGAAAAATTGAATTTTTCCTTCTTCTGTTATTTTTAGAGCTTCCAACATTTTAGCTTGCATGAGATTGCCTTCATAACCACCAGGGCGAGCATGTTTTCCTATATGTATCCCCAAACAAAATTCTTTTAACTTATATATTTCAAAAGTTCTTTTTGAATGGAAATTTGATGAATAATTTAATGCTTTCAATGATTTTAGAAGGTTTATAGCTATTTTATCAACATCATCCTTACTATCTTTCAAATTCTCATATCTTTCTCTCATTAAATTTATGGGCAAAATCAATGACCCAATATTCCCATCATATTCCGGATCGTTTTCGTCAGAGTTTAAATATAAAACGACTTCCTTAAACTCATCGTCTGAAAGGGTTGGTATTTCTAAATTCTTAAATACATCCTTAACTCCTGTTGTTGAGTTATGATAGAACTGCTTAAATTCTGGTCCATTTTTGCAGGTAGCAAGAATTTTACATCCGTTTAGAATTAGTTCCTCAATAAAAATGTTTGCGGCTTTGGCTTTAGATTCTATAAAATATTGATCTATATCATCCAAGACTACAACTACTGAGGGAAATTTTTTTTTTATGTGGCTTAATGAATTGGGATTAAGATTTCCCGGTTCCGGTATTAGTATTAATATTGATGGATCTTCTGAACTTTTTTTTTGTAAAAGCTGATATATCGCTCTTGTCTTACCCGCAAGTGCTTTACCCTTTAAAAGTATATTATGTGATCGAAATGTTTCAAATATAACATCGTCTATCTTTCGATGAAAATAATAATCGCGATACTTCTTGGCACGTATTCCAAATATGTCTTTTGGTTCAATAGTATCAATTTTTTTAAAAATTTTAAAAGCATTTGAAATTGTAAGTTCATCTATCTGAATTTCACTTGTTTTTTTTTGAGTCTTTTTAGTTTCATCATGTATTTCCAGCTTGTCTCGTGCTAATTCATGAAATTCTCTTTGTAAAATGACAACACCCTTCTTATAGCTTTTAAAACTCTCATTATAAAAAAATGGAGAAAAAATTTTTTCAGGCTCGTATCGATTTAAAAAATCTGCCCTGTTTTTATTATAGGAGCGAATTGCTTTTTGACCAAGCCTATATACACTGTGTGGCCATTCAATTTCTGCCTCCTTACATTTTTCTTTAAAAAAATCTTTTATCCTATCCCTGCTTAAGTTGATCAAATTTTCATTTTTTATAACTTCGTTGAAAAATAAATCGAACTTTCTATGTAGCTCAGAATCAGTTTCTTCCATCCCTCCGCCTTCGGCGGTTCTGTCAAAATTTTGGATTGAAGATAGGTTTTGCCCTCCCGCCCTAGAAAGATCGGACGGGGTAATGTTTTCTCCATCACAAAAAATAACCAAACGCTGAATTGTATTTTCAAGTTCTCGCACATTTCCTGTCCATTCATAATTGCACAATATCCCCACCGCTTCTGGAGAAATACCTTTTACTTTGGTTGCTATTGATACATCTTGAATATTTTTATCGATAAAGTGTTTTATTAATAAAGGGATATCATCTTTCCGTTCATTTAAGGAGGGGAGCCTGATCCTTACACCGTTTACTCGATAGAACAGGTCTTCTCTAAACGTCCCATTTTTCACCTCGCTTTCAAGCTTTTTATTTGTTGCAGAGATAAGCCTGAAGTCGACGGGAATTAATTTTGTCCCACCAACCCGTTTGATGGTTCTCTCCTGTAAAACTCTAAGAAGCTTAACTTGAAGAGGGATCGTCAGTTCACCGATCTCATCGATAAAAAGGGTCCCCTTATCCGCTATTTCAAAAGGTCCTTTTCTCATGGATTCTGCACCGGTAAAAGCACCTTTTTCATGTCCGAACAGTTCGCTTTCCAGCAGACTCTCAGCAAATTCTGAACAATTAACCGGAATCATTTGTAAATTTTTTCTGAGGCTGTTGAAATGAATGGATTCGGCTGCGAGTTCTTTTCCAGTGCCGCTTTCTCCTTCTATCAGCACATTGGCATTGGTAGGAGCAACTTTTTTTATTATTTCATATACTTCCTGCATTGATTCGCTTTTACCGATCATCTTTTGAAAATTAAAATTTTCAGAAAAATTTCCCATATCGATCTCCAATGCTAACAATACAAATCACAACAAAGGTTAAAAACACAGTATCAAAATAAATTTAAAATCAGAACAAAAATGGTCTCAGACTATTATCAATCTCAATATAGTTATCACAGTTATTCATCAAATCTCAATATTAATTATGAAAAATATAGCTGGACATTCTTTCCAAATTTGGATATTAGTCAATTTTTTAACAGACCATTATAATCACATCTTTCATTTCGCAAGAAAGAATATCTTACAGTAACCTACAGTAATCTACAGTAATTGGTTTTAAAGTTTTTAGGTATTTTTCTTATCCATAATTAAATATAATAAAATCAATAATTTAAATATAATAATGCATCTTGGCATGCTACTTGAAATAAATCATTTCCAACACCCCAGAAAAGGAAAGGGGAAAACAAAAACTTCAGATAAGGAGAAGAAAAAATGTCAAACGAAAAGAAGAAGTATGAGATTCATTATGATCGTAAAGGTACGAGAACTGGTCACTCACGGAAGAGTAATTCCACCAAATAACATCTAACTGCTGCCACCGCATTTGCGGTGGCAGCAATTGCTCTGACTGAAGGAGATCTTTATTCATTATGGCCATTGGACACGGATACGACTTATTTTAACCAATTTCCAGAAATAATATGGGGGGGGGAATATGACTAAATTTTGTGAAAATAGTTCTATAAATCAAATTTTTTATGGCCGTTCACCCATTCATCGTGTGGAGCGAATTTCTTTGTATCATCACCGTTTTGATCATCACCGTTTTGATCATCACCGTTTTGATCATCACCGTTTTGATCATCACCGTTTTGATCATCACCGTTTTGATCATCACCGTTTTGATCATCACCGTTTTGATCTCAATCCTTTTGATCCTTTTGATCAATTAATTCCCTTTTAACGTGCTTTTTACTTAAAACTGAACAAAACCTAATATTAACCAAGCAATAATAAGGAGAGCCAAAAAATGGCATTCATATATAAGAATAAGGTCCGTGAGCATCATAGGAAGATTAAATCCTTAACTGAAAATATAGAAGATCCCATCGTAAATGCGTGTTTAGCTGATTTGAATAATAAATCCATGAAATCAGACAAAAACATCGTCAAACCGCCATCATTAACCGGTAGAGATTTTGTTCTGTCACCTTTAAAAGAGGAACATGTCAAATACTTGTGGAGTTGGGAAAATGATATTACTGAATCCAATCTTTGGGCTCCAACAAGAGGCCTTTATTCCGAATTGGAGTTTCACAGCCTTATAATGGATAGAATTGAAAATTTCTATCATGAGATTTTCATAATATTAAAACCCGATGGCACCCCGGTGGGTACGGTCTATAGTTACAAAAAAAGCATGCTCAATGGATTTGCATATTTTGCTGTCTATATTGTTCCGTGGTTTCGGAAAAAGCTAATTGGAACAAATGCATGCATTATGTTTATACACTATTTGTTTTCATTTTTCCCTTTCCGTAGAATTTTATCCAAAGTTTTAGAGTATAATCATAACAGCTTTTCTTGTATAAAAAATGCAGGGTTTCAAATTGAGGGAAAACTAAAAGACCATGTTTACTATAATGGTGGGTATCATACGATGATTCTTTTAGCTATTTTTCGGGAAGACTTCTACAGTACATTTGGTAGTATGATAAACCAAATTGTAAAACGGCACGGTATTTCACCTTAAATCCGGCCAAAAATCCCAATTTGGAGTGCCTAAGAGAGAAAAAGCAAGGTAAGGGAAAATGATAAATTTAATTAACAAATTAAACCTTCAGCTTTGCTGATGGTCCAAGCTTTGCTTAGCGGGTAAGATATAGATTTACAAAAATAGAATACCTCCTTAAAAAAGGCTTTGTGGAGACCCTAAAGTTCAAAAGGAGGTATTCTTTGAAACAGTTTAAAAAATTAGCACATGCGGTATGGGGACCAACACATCTGGTATTGACAATATTTTTGTTTCAGATTCAAAATTTCATTATATGGGAGAGGCTAAAATTAAATTTTCCTTTACAGCATATTGGAGAACAAACAACCTTATGGAGTAGCCCGGACCTCCTCATGCAAATAAGTCTTTTTGCATCCATTAGGGCAGACCAAATCAACTACCCTGTATGCCTGTGAATGCTTTCTTGATCGCTTCCTGACCAGCCTGGCTCTGCATTTCTGACAGAACTTGTCCGGCATTTCATAAGGATCTTTAAACCGCTTAGGTCCATCCCCAGGTAGGCATTTTGCAGGATCACAAAAACTGGTTCTATAATCAGCGCACTCCCCGCAATTCTTGACCATTAACACCTCTTCGTTATGACCACATCCAAGTTCCAACACAGCATTGATCAGATTCTTCTTCTCAGCAATAATACTCTTTTTGAGGGATTTAGGTTATCTTTTTCCTGCATCCAACATTCGTCAGGTTTCTTGACTGTCACTTCCGTTCTGGGCTCTTCACCAGGCCCACAGTAGATCTTTTCTGAAACCTCATAAATCACCTGGGAATCATCTTTCCAGACTGAGCCATTGAAAATATCAAATAAAAACTTCACAAGATTATCAGTGTCAGGTTTTTTGATATGATATTTTGAGACAGATGACTTGAGTATCCCTTCATTCCTGCCGGTTCCAAAATGTGACTTAGGCCGTGGCATGAAAAATTTAGTATCCACAAGCACAGCATCTTTAAACAATTTATGGCCATTGGTTTGCTGTTTAACATGCCAAAGTATTAATCCTTCTTCGGTTTCCTGATCGCTGTAAGTGGTTGTACCCTTTCCACGGCGGGCAAAGCGGGGTCTATGCTTTGCAATTGGAATTCCGGGTATGATTATTTTTAACACCCTGCCTCCTCAAAATTTATCAAAAAGCCCATGTGTTAAATTACTGAGCTCGCCTGGTTTAAGATTTTTCATTTCCTGATGGATCTTGATTGCATCAGCCTCGTTAAAGTTTCCATTTTCTCTTCTCATGATTGCATTTACAAAACCCCATGGTTTTTCAATGGGGAATTGGGATTTAAGTATTCCGTTTAAGGATTCAAGGATGGCTCCTGGATGTCCCCTGTTGTTGATCTGGGATTGAACAAACTTGTATGAGTTAAAACCATCAAGGTTTGATTTTGCTATTTTTTCACACACGGCTTTAATCTCTTTGAAATAATTCCCTGTTTTTTCCCGAAAATGATTTGATTTTTTTTTATCGGCCAGCGGGCCACCGCTGACATTTGTCAAACTAGATTTATCAGGAGAGGGAGAAGGACTAGGAGAGGGAGAAGGGCAGACGTTTGAGCAGGCATTCGCAGGCATTTGGCAGGCGTTCGATAGCCATTTAGCAGGCATTTTTAATCCATTTTTTTCACACCAATCAATTCGAAAGTCTATATTTTCAGGGCCTTTGCCTGAGTTGCAGCGAGCACATAAGGGTTGCAAATTATCAATGCCGTCACTGCCACCTTGATAAATTGGGATGATATGATCTTTTACAACACCATGAAGATTAGAGTCACCACCGCACCTCACACAAGTATCATTAAAAAAAGAAAACATTTCCTCCCACTCAACTTTTGAATGTCTTCCTTTTTTTCTGGCGTCAGATAATCTTTGAGCCCGTGTTTTTTTATCTCTTTCTGCTGTTGTTTCATTATCGTTTGTCCCCCATTTAGCTCTTGCAGCTTTTTTGGCTTTCTCTGACCTTTCATCAGCATGGAAAGCATATTCATTGTGGTCCTGCCAATCATGAATTAAAAATCCATCATCAGACTTTTCTAAAAATCTTATTTTGGGATCTAAAAGAATTTTTACAAATAGCCCGGGTTCTCCAGTCCAATCCGATGCTATTTCAATATCATCCTCATCATACCCGGAAAGAACGCCATTTGGCTTGTTTGCAGAAACAAAAGCCCAAAGTCTTATTAAATTATAAAAAGCCCTATCACCAAGCTTTCTCATTAATTTTAAAGTCTTTGGATGTGTCGGAAGTGTTACGCTCACTCTAAAATCTTTGTTCATTTTTTTTCCCAAAAAAGATTATATGTAAACAGGCCTTCCCGTCAGCTTTTGTATTTCTATTTTAAAGGATTCGGGATCTGAATTATTTGCGCTCATGTGTATCAGGTGGATTTCATCACATTTGGACAGGTCATTTGCCCTGAAAAATTCCTTCACGTTTTCAAGCTCAAAATGACTCTTTAGAATCCTGTTTCTGATGGCTTCCGGGACAATGCCGGATTTAATATTTTTTTCCAGAATTTCCTTGGAATAATTGCATTCAACCATGTAATAATTAACCCCGGGAAAACGATACCTGCAATAGAACGAATCAGTAATAAATATGAGCTTCTTGCCATTTTTACCTTGCAGTAAGTACCCGTATGGTTCAGCACAATCATGTTGAGCATTAAAAGGTAAAATCTTAAAGGTTCCAACCGTGAATACTTCCTTTGGTCTCACGGTTTTTAAACGATGTCCGGATAGCTTTAATGCCCTGGCTGTTCCAGGGCTCATATAACAGTCAATTCCCGCCTTCATGACATCTTTTATGGCCTTGGAATGGTCCCCATGCTCGTGGCTGCATAGGCAGCCTGATACTTCAGAAAGCTTAAAATCAAACGCCTCACGAATCTGACGGAAACGGATACCGGCTTCAATCATAATGATGGTTTCACCATCAGATATCCGATAACAATTCCCGGCAGACCCGGAGGCTATTGTTGCGATGTCGATCAATTAAAATCCAGGCTTTCTCTGCATTTCGGCTTCGGCCCGTTCTTGTGCCAAGATTTCATCTTTCTCGGCCTGGGTCATGCCATCGCCTTCCGGTTTGTCTTCCGGTTCATTTGCCGGGATGTCAATCTCATCGGAATTGGCGTTCTGGTCTATTTCTTCCTGTGGATCAGCCGGCGTAACATCAATAACCTCTCCCATGTCCGCCAATTCTTCAGGGGTATGCAACCCCAATGTTGTTTCAGGCGCATACAGGCGAATAAAAAAAGCAGCCGCACGGTATCTGAGCATAAGTTCTGGAATTGTTTTCCACTTTGACCCTGTTTTTGAATACCAGCCCTCTGCTTTTGCCATTTCGATGGACACAGGAGGACCTTCAATTGTCTCTTTCGTTGCTTTTTCAATGGCATAGGCGACACATTGTTTTTTATCTCCATCCCCTGTAAGCCTATATTTAAGGGATGTGAACCGACCGCCATTATTAAATAGGGCAATCTGCAATTGGGTTTCAATGGCAGGCTTCCCGTGTATGACATACATTTTCTGCATTGCCATAAAAGGATCAATCCCTGCCCTATGCGCATAATTTAATGCAATAACACAATTGCCAAGATTGTTTTTAAAATGGTCCGGGACCATTGTTGAGGATGCAAGCAGCTTGCTTACTCTTTGTGCGTGTTCAAATCTTACAACATCGAGAAGTAATGATTGTTCTCTGACTATTATTTTATTTTCCATCTTTCTCCTTATGAAACCTTTTGGGCTTCGGTTTCTAAAACGGTTAATCCCTTATCTTTTGACACAAACAGGCTGATCACCTGTGAATTGATAGGTATAACTTCATTGACTGATTCTCGGTTGTCCACAAACACTGGACATGAAAACCCATAATACTCGGAAAGGGTGTTGACGATATCGAGCCCTACGTTGACCCTGGCAGCCGAATTTAATCCGTGATCAAATTTCACACCATCATAAGAAATATGACAACATTCGTTTATGCCTGAATTTATTTGAGTTTCAAACAAGATGAACTTGGCAAGCCTGAACCTGGAATTAATCTTTCCTTCCAGCATGCCAACTTTCCGAATGATAAACTGATCGATCAAAAACAATTCAGATTCAAGCCGTTCAAATTCTGCTGCAAGTTCTCTTTCGCTGGCTGTCAGTTCTTCAATCCGGATTCTTGATTTCTCGGCAGACTTCCATTCTGCCGCTGTTAAATTCCAGGCATCAAGTGATCCTTTGATCTCGTTTATTTTCTCCTGAACCGTTCCTTCCTGGATGGTTGACCCGTTCATGAGCGCCTTGATTTCGGTTTCCAGGATGTCCTTTTCTTGGTCCATATTATCCAGGCATAGCGGGATATAAACCTGTTCAAGTTCTTTCTTTCTGGCTGTCAGGGTTTCTTCAATGGATTTGAGGGCCGTTGTCTTTGTTTTGATCGATGCTTCTGCATTGTTGATATCGGTTTCAAGGGTTTGGATGAGCGCCTTAAGCCCGGTGCCCTCTTTTGTGATGCCTTCCAGCCTGTCGGACTTTGCCTTGTTGAATGATTCGATTGCAGCCTGGATTTGATCAGCCGGTAAATGCTGACCGCAGGTCGGGCAATGGTCGTCACCCTTGAGTTGTTTTTTATCTTCTGTGTACCATCTGTCTCTAATGCCCTGGATTGCTTCTGAACTGATTTCAAGGCGTTTTCCATACCTTAAATTTGATTCTTCCAGGTCAAGGATGCCCGTCTTGATTTCCCTGCACTCGGCTTCTAATTTATCAATGACAACCTGCATGGGCTTCCTGGCTTCGGTCTGTTTTTTGTTCGCCTCATTGTTTGCTTTCATGACAGCAGAATCGATCTCATTTAACCTGACCCGCTTTGCGCTCAATGCCTCGTTTGACATAAGGGCTCTGAGTTTTTCCTGGGCTTCTTCCAGGGCAGCATCCAGCCGGGTCTTTTCTCTCTGGTCCGGGATGGTTGCGTTTTTGACTACTTCCTGATTTTCTGCAATCCTGACAGGGATCTGCTCAAGTTCTTTGTTGATCTTCGCCTGTTTCGCCTTGGTCTTTTTTTTGTGATTATCAATGGATGTTTCCCCCAGGATATCGGCAAGCCTGGCCAGTTTTTTATCTGAATCAATTACGTCCTGGTCTGTAACATCACCACACATTTCAAGAAGGATTTGCCGGCGGCCGGTCCAGTGGAGAAGTGAGAATTCAAACGGATTTGCTACCAGCTTGAAAGTGTTAATATCGATTATTTCTGCAATCTTGATATCATAATCTTTTTTCGATACCGGGACCTCATCAATGAAATATGATGTTTCATGTCCTGTGAACTCCGAAACCGCCGTGCCACGTTTTTTTGTGTACTTTTCCTGATACCGTTTCATGAGGGTAACGGTCTTGCCATCATGGTCCAGGATGCCTTCAACCTCTGTTTCAAGGTTGTGGACTTCCTGTCCGGATTGATCCACCGGTTTTAATTGAAAATCTGATTTGCCCTGGCTGTCTTTTCCAAACAGTAACCAGAAAAAACCGTCGACGAGTGTTGTTTTGCCCGTTGCATTGTCACCAAAGACAGAAAAATTTTTGCCGCACGGCTCAAGGGTAAAATCTTTGATTCCCTTGAAATTTTTATACCGAAATTTGTTAATTGTTAATTCGTCCATCCTCTCCCCTCCTTTTCCTGTTCAAAAGCCAATAGAAACCAACCCCGCCTATGAACAGGCTTATCCCTAAAATATTAACGAAATAAAAAACATTGATATCTTCACTATCCTGACCCATCATTGAGAGCCCGATTAATGCAATGAATACCAAAATTCCAGTGATTACCTTTTTCATCATTCTCCTTTGTGGGTGGTTGAAACATCTTCCAGGATTCCCAACCCCCACTTTTAAAATGATATCCCCAAAGCCCGATGCCCTGGGGTGTGTTTGTATTCTAATAGCCGAATGGGTGATCTGACATTCTTCTCCTTTTTGTTATGGTTGATTTTTACTTTCCTCAATGAACAGCTCGCTCATTATTTTCAAAGCTGTTTTGAGTTTGGCTTCTTTGTCTGCCGGGGCAATGATCAACCCCGATATTTTTATGAGTTTTTCAATATGTTCAATTTTAAAACCTGCTTCACCGGATCTAAACTTTGTGATTTCAGATGGGGATTTCCCTATTTCAATGGCCAAGGCCTTTGAACTGCCACACTTTGATAGTGCCTTGTCTAAAACCAAATCAAACATGGAAATCCTTGGAAATTTATATTGCTTGGAATTGCGTCCTGTTTAGACAATACTCTGACTATAGAGCGATACCAAAGGGTCTCGATAAGGTTCCGATAGGGAAATGTTTCACATAAATTTATTGACTTATAATTGACAAACAACGTTTTTTTGTTTAACCAACGTGATACGTTTAAAAAAAAGGCACATGGAAAAACCAAGACGGGCACTATTAGATTCCAGTGCACGGAAGAGTTGAAAGAATCACTTAAAAAAATTGCACTGGAAGGAGAAAAATATCTTACACAACCAATTGTCTTTTTTTTTAAACAATGCATAAAAAATTATTCACCTGGAGGTTGATTGTTGTTTTTGATACCAGCTTTGATTTGATCTGGAGTACCTTCTAACCAAAGGACGGGATCTGTGTTTGTTGCTTTTGCAAGTTTTTTTGCTGTTTTCCAAGATGGTTTTAAAGGGTCGGTTTTTGATAATACGCGACTTATAAAGCCTGTGGAAACCCCGACTAGTTTTGCTATTTCTACTTGTTTAATAATCATAATGGCAAATACTTTACAGTATGTAAAGTTTGTGTCAAGCAAAAATACGCTATTTGTAATATTTTTTTCCTTTTTATAAACTTTTATTTGATGTAAATAAATTCTATGAGTTTTGAAAATACATACAAATATTTTATAACGGCCTTAAATGAATGGATTAATCATACTGGTCATGGCCATAAAAAAATCCTATCAAATGGGTGTGGATGCGGCCAAAGCTACATTACCCAACTCTTAACGCCAAAACGTAACAAACCAATCCCTTTTGAATGGCAAGTCAAAATAGCCGAAACTTGCGATATGCCATATATTGAATTTCTCCAACATGGTAAGAATCTTCTTGAAGGAAAATCAAAAAAACAAATCAACTCTCCCGAATCAAATGAAACCAACCGGGAGAACAATAAAGAAATGGACGAAACAGTAAAAATGTTGCTTCTGCAGAATCAAGAATTAATTAATGATCTGAAGCAGGATAAAGCAGGATTAAAGCAAGAAAAGGCCGAGTTAAACGATAAGATTGCAAAGCTGGAAGATAAAATCGACCGTCTGCGTGAAAAATACGATAACCGGGTAAAAGAATTGGGGGAAGCATACCAGGCCTTGAAAAATATCGAAGAGCGACAGACTCAAGACCTGGAAACCAACAAACCTGTTGCGAACGGATAGACCAGACAAAATTCAGGCCTCAAGCAATTGTAAGCATCAACTCACTCAAAAATAAAAAGGAATTTAGGAACGAAAAAATTTTTCAGATACGGATAGACTTGAAGGGGACTATTTTGGGTTTCAAAGGCCTAAAAAAAGAGGGCATTGAACCTTTGGGGCAAAATATTTATAATTTAATCGATCCTCGGGATCTGTACAGATTTCGGTATATTTCTAAATCTCTGGAATTTGGCACTGAACTGGAGACAAAATACAGAATATCCATATATAAAAAAATACGGCATTTCAAGGCATGCGTATCGCAAGAGGAAGATATCATCACCTTTCGAGAGGAAGAAATAAATCAAAAAGAGTGGCAGCTTTTTGAAGAAAAGCTCATTTCCCCGTTTGAAAAAATCAACAGCATGACCAAAGAACCGCAGTTCCCAAAAATGTTTGGCGAGACTGATAGCCCTGATTGCCAACGGCATCATATACCCATTGACGATGCGCTGTAAAAAGACATGAAAAAAAAACATTTGACAACCTGATTATTTTTTGAAACGATAACAGCCGGAACATCTTCCAGGATTCCCAACCTCCCAAACTATCGGGAGGCGAGAATGAAAGACAATTTAAAAAACCGAAATAAGTGTAATAGCTTAATTCGGTTTTGTGCGTCTGGCCTCCTGCGTCTGAATCCGAAAAGATTGATTTTTATCAATACAATGGCAAGTTCAGTTTCTTTAATGTCCCATGGCCCCTCTTACAAAAAAAGTATGAGGCCGGGAGATAAAACTTGATCCAGGCCGAACAACATATTGTTGACATGCAAGGGCTTTCCGAAGTATTAAATTGTTCTGTCCACACCCTGTATAAAAACTGGAAACAATTCCCCCATGTTTTTATAGGTACAGGCAGAAATGCAAGCTCGGCAAGGTTTATCATCAACGACGTGTTGAGCTTTTTAACAAATAGGGATTATACAAAAGAACAAAACAATGCCATTTCCAGACAAAAAAAGAGAGTGCTGGGCGGGGGAAGTCAAAAGAATAGTTCAAGGAGAAGACTTCACACGATTGCTGGACCTGCCACTTTGGAAGTCGCATGGCAAGAAAGGAACGACATTCAAATACCGGAAGGTAAAAACCGGTTTCAAACTCAAAAGAGATGCGATAACCTGGGAGAAAGAACATTGGGAAAAAATTTTTGCAACCCAAGTCAACCCGGAGATCCTTTCAACCTTCTCAAACATATCAGGCCAATATCTCAAACAAGTTAAAACCCGGTCAACTGGTATCAACACACTCCGATATAAACAAAAATTAATCCAGGATATTATAGGTTTTTGGGGGAAGGATATTACCTTGCCAGTTGAAACCATCCATATTGAAAACTTTTTAGATCATCTCTTTGAAATGCAAGGAGGCAAAAAGGCAAATCGGAGCTTACGAGAATTAAGTACCCTGTTCAATTGGATGTTTAACCGAAAATTTATTAAAACTAATCCAACCACACCCATTGAGAAATATTCAGAGGACCCGTTCAAAAAATATGTCCCACCTGAAAAAGATATTATAAGGGTAATTCAAGTTGCAAATGCTTTTGAAAAAGATATTATCAGGACTGCATACCACTCATTAGCAAGAGCAAGCGAATTAAGAAGGCTAAAAATATCTGATTGTGATTTTACAAATGGCAAGGTCTGGTTTTACACACGAAAACGTCAAGGCGGTTCTCTGGAAGGTGATAAAATAGATATAAACAAATCTTTAAAGGAAATTTTAAACCGACGATGCAAACTGGTTGATAGCGAGTATGTCTTTCCGGGACCAGATGGAACCCGGCTTAAAAAAAATAGTCTCGATAAAATAATGCCTCGGCTTTGCCACAAGATCAACTTTGACAGCAATAATAAACCAAAGCCCAGGAAAGAACAAATCAAACCGTTTGGCTTGCATTCAATCCGTCACCATGTAGCAGCTAACCTTTTTATGAATTATAATTATTCTGTTGGTGAAATCCAGAAAATTTTAAGACACAAAAGAGCATCCACTACAGACGCATATTTAAAATCAATTGTTGATATGGATATTGAACGAGGTCTGGACGCTCTGGATGATTTTGAAACCGATAAAAGAGAGCCGGCCACTCCTGAAAAGATTGTCCGGTACCCGGATCATGAACAAATTTAGTCTGTACTTTAGTCTGTACTTTTATTTAAAAACAATACCAAAACAGATTAATATATATGAAGCCATATTTACACAAACCCAATAATACCAAAGCTTTTAATGGTTTAGCAAGGAAGCCTGAAGAACCGCATAAAATCGTTTTTCCCGCCTGCTAAGCGAGTAGAGGTGTTGTTATCTCTCCAGAGTTCGAATCTCTGTTTCTCCGCCAGTAACAACAATCTTAGGAATTAAAAGCTGTGGCTTTTAATTCCTTTTTGTTTTGCTTTCATAACGAATCCTGTAAAAGTTAATGACCATTATTTATCACTGATCAGATTCTTGCCTATTTTGTATGCTTTTAAATTTATGGCAACCTTGTCGGCTGGAATTTTTTTTAAAATTACTTGTTCAAACACCTTTAAAGACATGGGAAGATCACCCGTTGATGAAAGTGCGCCTACAGCCATAATATTTCCAAAAACCGGATTCCCGAGATTCAGTGCCTCCTTTGTGGTATCAAAGAACTTTGCATCTTCTGAGAGTGACTCAAACCACTGGACAATCTGTTTTTTTTCAGGATAAATCTGCTCCCCGCAAATAACACCCACAGACTGGATAGGCCTGGTATTGCACAGCACATGGACTTCAGGATTTCCATAGGCGGCCAGCACTCGGATTGCTTCCATGGGCTCCAGTGCCACCACCATATGCGCCGTTCCCTTTGGCATCTGAGGAGAAAATCCGCCCCTGTTAGAGATTCTCAAATGGCTCATCACAGATCCCCCCCTCTGGGAAGCACCAAAGGTCTCTCCGATGGTAACCTTATATCCCTGATAAATCATCATATCCCCTATAACACGGGAAGCCAGAACATTACCCTGGCCCCCGACACCGGAAATTATCAAATTATATGGATCACAACGCAATGTATTTTCCATGGATTACCTATCCCTTTCAGCAGTGATAGCCCCTGTGGGGCAAATATTCGCACACACGCCGCAGCCGGCGCAGAGCACCTCGTCAATCTGGATTTTATTCTTCTGAGTATCCCATATCAGACCCGGGCATTTAAAAACTCTGGTGCAAAGCCTGTTGCAGCCGCAATGGTCTAATAAACAACGATTGGCATCAATAGCCATCTCATACATCTTCCTGCCTTTCCTTATGGGGCTTAATGCACATGGCTGTTTTAAAATCAGCACTCGTGGGTTACCTCCATCTTCCAGCAGATCGAGCAGTATTTGCCGGGTGGCTTTCAAATCAAAGGGATCACTCACCTCCACCCGGATATCCATGGCACAGCACAGCTTTTCAATATCCAGAATCGGCAGTTTGCTTCCAGTTGCACTGGCAGGTGATCCAGGATGCGGCTGAAATCCGGTCATGGCTGTTCCAGAGTTATCCAGAACCACCAGAATCATGTCAGACTGGTTATGGACGGCATTCACCAGGGCCGGCATAACTGCATGAAAAAAAGTGGAATCGCCGCAAACAGCCATAACCGGCTGTGACATTCCAAACATATCAAGCTTCCCAAATCCACTGGCCATACCGATGCCTGAACCCATGGCCTGAAGGATCTTGATGGTGCTGAATCCACATGGGCCAGCCCCCAGGCCATAGCACCCGATATCACCACATAGAAAACCTGCTCGATTGTCCAGCTTGAGTACGGTGTGAATGAGCCAGAACGATGCCCGGTGAGGGCAGCCCGGACAAAAGGTCAATTCCCTGTTCAATGCCACGGCAGCAGTTATCTCAGCTGCTTTTTCACTATAATCATCTGAAACAGGTTGAAAGCTTGTGCCCATAATATTGTTGATCCCTTTTATCAAAAGATCCGGGTTCAACTCGTTCACTGGTGGAAGAGTCCCATCTTTTCTTCCAAAAAAGATTTTTATGCCCACCTGTTTTGCCTTTTCCGCGGCCAAAACCTTTATATTATCCTCAAGAAATGGGGTTCCCTCCTCCACAATAAAAATTTTTTCACAGGCACTAAGGTGTTGTTCCAAGAGCCTTGGCGGCAAAGGCCAGGTGGTACCCAGCTTGAGAAGACCCACCCGGTCCCACAGATCGAGAATGGTAAGGGCTTCCCTGGCATATAGCTGGCAAACCGAACTTGTAATAATCAAAAGTTCAGGTTTTTGCGGACCGACGTATGTATTAAAAACAGATTCTTCAAAAGCCGCCACAGCCTTTGAAAGCTTTTCAAGCTGGCGCCTTCGCAATGGATCAACCAGGGTCGGAAAAGCCAGTACCGGTCCTTTCATCTGGTCCATGGGGGTTCCGCTGAATTCAAAAATCGCCTCAGGAATATCTTTTGGAAGCTCGCCCATAACCACATTTCCACTGGCATGAGACAAGCGGGTGACTGATCTAAGCATAACAATATTGCGAATATCACTTGAGAGCTCAAACGCCCATTTGGCCATATCTTTTGCTTCCTGGAAATCCCCGGGTTCCAGCAATGGGAATTCCATCATCTTGGCATAGGGACGCGAATCCCCTTCATTTGTGCTTGAAAGCGCTCCCGGGTCTTCGCAGGAAACCAGCACCAAAGCCCCTCGTGTTCCATATTCAGCAATGTGAAGAAGCGAATCTGCTGCTACGTTCACCCCCACCTGTTTCATTACGCACATGGACTTCAAATTCGCATATGATCCAGCCGCTGCTACTTCCAGGGCTACCTTTTCATTCACCGACCATTCCACATATAAATTGCGCTCCCCGGCCACTTTTGCCAGTTGCTCCACGATCTCTGAAGATGGTGTGCCTGGGTAACCGGTCACAACATTCACACCTGCCTCAAGCGCCCCCCGGGAAATCGCATCATTTCCCATGAGGAGTGCTTCAAAACCATTCTTGTTTTCAAGCAATATGGACAACATATATCCTCTTTATATGAAAGTAGTGAGATATGAGTTTTGAGTAGTGAGAAAAACCATCTGTTTTGCTTCTCTCACATCTCATATCTCACATCTCAATACGCTTTCATAATTTGTTGTGCCCGCAAGGGCATGTCTGTTAGTTTTGATATGAGTTTTGAACTAAGTAAAAAAACCATCAGCCTATCTTCCTTCCCCATTTACCATTCACCACTCACCATTCACCATTACCCAAGCTTCATCCCCCTGATGTACCGAACCACTGGATCTTCAGGGTCAATATAAATAAGATCATCCAGACTGCCGGTCTTTTCAGACAGGTTCATAAGACAGGTGCGCTTCTTGCCGGCAGATGCCGTCTTGAGTTTTTCTATATTTTTGTCTGGTACGGCCTTAAACTCCAGGACACCCTTTTCCCGGGCCAGGGCCAGCAATTGCTCACCCAGGGCTGTTCGAACAATCACCTGGTTCCATCCCTTGTCCACATCCCAGCCTTCAGGACTTCGTGCCGCCCCAACCGAGATATCAGCAAATTCACAGGTCATGTCAAAACAATAGTTGCAATTGTCTCTAACGCAGGTGTTGACCTTATCAATAGGAATTTTCATAGTTCTATCTGTTGTATAAACTTCTATGCAGGCATATTTACTGGGAGGGATATCAATCCCCTTAATTTGGAGATCCCCCAACATTTCTTTCAGCAGCTTCTGGAGTTTGCGCCAGTCAAGAGCCCAGCCACAGAAAAGCCCCAGGACAAGCTTAAGCTTTTCCATCCGCATCTTATCTTCTGGAACAAAATTCACCTTCATTTTTGCCAGGGCCAGTGCCTGGCATGGCGTGGCCACAACGCCAATTTTCCCGGCATCAGCCTGGGATATGCGGTTGAACGCAGACATAGTCGGGGAGACCACAAATTTACTCCCGGCTTTGTCAAAAACCGCATCCTTATCTGCAATTGTTTGAGCGATGGGTAAAAGCTGATCGTTCTGATCCGCCAGAATCGCCTCATCAATAATCCCTTCGGCAAGTGCCAGTTGAATCAGTGCTGTCACAGTACCACCATGCTGGGCTCCTGCCCGAATATTTTCATCTGTTGCCCGGGTCATGTAAAGGCCTTTGAAGGGCCCTATTTCCCAAATAATGTCCCTGGAATTGAACAGCTCATGTCTCAGCGCTTCAAGGTTGGTGGGTGTTCGGGGACAATATGTATAACACCGTCCCTTATCCAGATTGCAGTCATGAACAAGGGTGGTTTTGTCCTTGTAATATTCCATGGAAGGACAAAGGTTTACACAGGCGCAACAGCCTGTACAAAGCCCCTGTTTGATCACTTTTGTATTGATCCCCTTCTGGCCCTGCTGATTTTTGTCATCTAAATCCATATAAATAAATTTTCCTTAAAAAATAATGTGCCATGGAATCAATTAAATAGAACATGAATCTCCTGGGCAACAAATGAACAAATTTGTCCGCGTCTTTGCATCATCTCTTTTAATTGAACCCTCTTATTTATTCAATAAAAAAGAAAAAGGATATAATAAATAGCTGTGATTGTCCGGCTTTCAGAGGATTCATGGAATTATTTTTTAACATGCAATAACCCTTGACATAAAATTATAGGGAGTTTATATCCTTTTAACAATTGGACTAAGAGATTAATATTATTTTTAATAAAAAAATGCAAACAAAATATGGAATTAAAACAGGTACTTAAAAAAAATAAGGAATCATTTATAAAAAAATGGTTCCAGGCAACAATTGATACCTATCCCCAGCAAACTGCAAAAGTACTGGGCAAAGACTCCAACCGGTTTGACAATCCGATCGGTGCCATTACCCATGAAACCATTGAAGATGTATTTACTCTTATCCTGGAAGATTTCAATCAGGAAATGCTTGAAAAAACACTTGATCCTGTAATCCGGATCAGGGCGGTACAGGCATTTTCAGCTTCCCAGGCAGTCAGTTTTGTTTTTGCTTTAAAACAAATTGGTGAAGATATCATTGATGGCAATTTAATCAGAGAATTTGACAAGCTTGTTGATAAAATTGCTCTGGCGGCATTCAACAGATTTATGAAATGTAGAGAAGAAATATTCCTTTTAAAGGCCACTGAGAGTAAAAGGCGGATTCACAGGGCTTTTGAAAGGGCGGGTTTAGTAGCTGAGCTATCGGAAGAAGATCTCCTTGGCTCTAAAAAATCTTAACATGCACGACAAAATTTAGGTTTGTCCTGCATAAAACAATGAGGTGGTTATAATATGAATCAAAAGTACTTGATCCCCCTGACCGCTGTTTTTCTGCTTTTTCTAGTAGCATACACAGGGGTTGAGGGAGCAGGGCTTCAGTGGTTCTTCGGAATTGTTTTCCCTTATGTAGCGATTCTCGCTTTCCTTGCCGGGTTTGTATACAAGGTTTTAGGATGGGCATCTTCTGCTGTCCCGTTCAGGATTCCAACAACCTGCGGCCAGCAAAAATCTCTGCCATGGATAAAACAGAACACCATTGACAACCCTGATACTTCAACCGGTGTATTTCTGCGTATGGTTCTTGAAATTTTTCTTTTCAGGTCTCTGTTCAGAAATACAAAAGCAGCATTCAACAGAAATGCATCCAACAGGCTTTCCTATTCCTGGGAAATTTTCCTATGGGTAGGCGCCCTTGCATTTCATTATTCCTTTTTAGTGGTTTTGTTAAGGCATTTCAGGTTTTTTACATCCCCGGTACCGTCCTGTATCAAGTTTTTGGAGTATATTGACGGTATTGTACAATTGGGGCTTCCCGGAATATTTTTATCCGGTGTTGTCTTACTTGCAGCAACATTGTTTTTGCTCGCAAGAAGAATATTTGATGCCAAGGTTACCTATATCTCCCAGGCAGCGGATTACTTTCCCTTATTTTTGATCATCGGGATTGCAGCAACGGGTTTGTCCATGAGATATTTTACAAAGGTTGACATTGTCGGCATTAAAACACTGACCATGGGCCTTGTAACCTTCAGTCCAACCATTCCCGAAGGTGTCAGCGGTCTTTTTTATGGCCATGTTTTTCTGGTGAGTATCCTTTTTGCATATTTCCCGGCCAGTAAGCTTATGCATCTGGGCGGAATCTTCTTAAGTCCCACAAGAAATATGGCAAACAATACCCGTGCAAAAAGACATGTTAACCCCTGGAACTATGATGTGAAAACCCATACATATGAAGAGTATGAGGATCACTTCAGAGAAAAAATGATTGAAGCTGGCCTGCCAGTGGATAAGAAGGAGTAATAGATGTCTGACGAACTAACACCCAATGAGTTATTAGATAAAATAGACTATGGCCCCCAGTCAAAATCAGGGCCAGAATCAAGCAATTGGATGGATACGACGGCTTCGGTCCAGATCAGACCGGGAATGTATTGCTATGCGGCAAAGGCCGAAAGTGTTGAAACACTTGGCCTGCCCAATGCACGGCCGTGGAATCCGCTTGATGAAGACTGGAAACTTCCGGATAACTGGCAGGAAATTATTTTCCAGGGGTTAAAAGAACGCCTGGAAAAATTCAGAACATTCAAAGTCTTCATGGATATCTGTGTACGCTGCGGTGCATGTGCTGATAAATGTCATTTTTTCCTTGGAACGGGTGACCCCAAAAACATGCCTGTCTTAAGGGCTGAGCTTTTAAGATCCGTATACAGAAATGATTTTTCAACTGCAGCAAAAATCCTGAGTAAAATACCGGGCGGGAAAGCATTGGCAGGTTCAAGGCCAATGACCATAGATGTCCTCAAAGAGTGGTGGTACTATTTTTTCCAGTGCACGGAATGCAGGCGCTGTTCTGTGTTCTGTCCCTATGGAATCGACACTGCTGAAATCACCATCATGGCAAGGGAGATTTTCAACCTTTTAGGTCTGAATATTGACTGGATTGCAACGCCTGTTTCAAACTGTTTTCAAACAGGTAACCACCTGGGAATTCAACCCCATGCCTTTAAAGACATGCTGGAATTCTTTGTGGAAGATCTTGAGGATGTGACAGGAGTCGATTGTACGCCTAATTTCCAGAAAAAAGGGGCTGACATCCTTTTTATCACGCCTTCAGGGGATGTATTTGCAGATCCGGGAACCTATACCTGCCAGGGATATCTGGTTTTATTCAAGTATCTTAAAGATAAATATGGGCTGGATGTCACCTGGAGCACCTATGCATCAGAAGGCGGAAACTTTGGTTTCTTTACATCCCATGAAACCATGAAACGCTTGAATGCCAAAATGTATGCAGAAGCCAAACGTCTGGGCGTTAAATGGATTCTGGGCGGAGAGTGCGGTCATATGTGGCGTGTCATCCATCAGTACATGGACACCATGAACGGCCCTGCCGATTTTCTGGAAGTACCGAAAAACCCGATTACCGGGACAGTATTTGAAAATGCCAGATCCACAAAAATGGTTCATATCACCGAGTTCACGGCCGACCTTATCAAACACGGAAAACTTGAACTTGATAAGAGCCGTAATGCCGAGCGCATCATTACCTTCCATGATTCCTGTAATACCTCAAGGGGTATGGGGCTTCTGGATGAGCCGCGATATGTGATTCAAAATGTCTGTGACAACTTTTATGAGATGCCGCCCAACACCATCCGGGAGCAGACCTTCTGTTGCGGTTCCGGCTCCGGGCTGAACGCGGGTGAAAACATGGAACTTCGAATGGCCGGCGCTCTTCCAAGAGCCAATGCCCTGAAATATGTCCATGAAAAATTCGGTGTCAATACTCTTGGTACTGTCTGTGCCATTGACAGGGCAGCTCTTACAACACTGTGCGAATACTGGGTACCGGATGTGGAAGTGTATGGGGTCCATGAATTGGTTGGAAATGCTTTGATTCTTCCGGGTGAAAAAAAGAGAACCCAGGACTTGAGACTTGAACCCTTACCCGGCATGGAGTTAGAGGAGGATGAAGATGAATAAAAACTATATCATCACAGGACTGGTTATTTTTGTCCTGACCGTGCTCTCGCCGTTCTGGTTTAATATGATTACAACCACCCAGGCAGCACCTGAGCCGGAACTTGTGGGCAAAGCCAAGACAGAAAAAAAATGCGTACTGGGAAAATATGAAATGAGAGCCAATCACATGTCTCTCTTAGATGAATGGAGAGATTCCGTGGTAAGAAATGCTGATAGAATGTACACAGCAGCCAATGGTAATTCATTTAATATGAGCCTTTCCACGGGTGAAAATTCATGTCTTGGATGCCATGAAGATAAAGCAAAATTTTGTGACTCTTGTCATACCTATGCTTCGGTTAATCCCTATTGCTGGGAATGTCACACAAACCCCAAGGAGATTAAATGATGAAAAAGAGCAGAAGAAGCTTTCTTAAAGTAGCAGGTATTGCTGCCATTGGATTGGGTGCTGCTCCGGCAATGAATTTTGCTGCATCTGGTTCTAATGGTACAGCCCTTGCGGTGAAAAGCAAAAATGAAAATGTTCTTTTTGCACATCGCTGGGGTATGGTGATTGATACCAACAAGATTACAGATGAAGTTGTTGAAAATATTGTCGCAGCCTGTCACAAAGCCCATAATGTACCCGACTTTAATCATAAAGTGGATGAGGAAAAATTTCCCGGGACAAGACCTGTAAATCACAAACAGGAAGTCAAATGGATATGGGAAGAGCATTTTCAATATGCATTCCCTGACAAGGAAGATGAATTTCTTGCAGAAAAATTCCATGATCTTCCCTTTCTTGTGACCTGCAACCATTGCAAAAACGCCCCCTGTGTCAAGGCCTGTCCCACACAGGCGACATTCAAAAGAGAAGATGGGATAGTCCTGATGGACTTTCATCGCTGTATTGGATGCCGTTTCTGCATGGCAGCCTGCCCCTATGGTGCCAGAAGTTTTAATTTCAGGGATCCAAGACCATTTGTCGAAGAGATTAATCCTGATTTTCCCACCCGTTCCAAAGGGGTTGTGGAAAAGTGCAATCTTTGTGCTGAACGCCTGGCAAAAGGGGAGCAACCCCATTGCGTAGAGGCAAGTGAAGGTGCAATTTTAGTAGGAGACCTGGAAGATCCTGAATCTGAGGTCAGGGCACTTTTAAATGAAAATTATACAATCAGACGTAAACAGTCTCTGGGTACTGAGCCTTCTGTTTACTATGTCATGTAAGAGGAGCGAGTATGCTTGAAATAGCTATTAAAGGAAGCAAAAACTATTGGTTATGGATAGTCTTTCTGCTCGCTGTAATGGGAGCAGGAGCAGTTGTTTATATTGACCAGTTCATGAACGGCCTTATGATCACCAACATGAGCCGGGATGTGTCATTTGGCTTTTATATTGCCAACTTTACTTTTCTTGTGGGGGTTGCCGCAGGAGGTGTCATGGTTGTCATCCCCTACTATCTTCATGATTATGAAAAATTTCACAGGATTACCATTTTAGGAGAATTTTTAGCGGTTGCGTCTCTTGTTATGTGTCTTCTTTTCGTTCTTGTGGATGTAGGTCAGCCAACAAGACTTTTAAATGTCTGGCTCTATCCATCTGTTAAATCGGTACTGTTCTGGGATACCCTTGTTCTTAATGGATATCTTGGACTGAATATTATTATTGGCTGGAAGGTTCTTGAAGCAGAGAGGAATCAGGTGGAACCGCCTTTATGGACAAAACCTCTGATTTATATTTCCATCCCCTTTGCCATTGGTATCCATACGGTAACCGCCTATCTTTACTGTGGCCTTCCCGGTCGTGGATACTGGCTGACAGCCATATTGGCACCCAGATTTCTGGCATCAGCATTTGCTGCAGGACCAGCCTTTTTAATTATTCTCTGCTATATTATCAAAAAATTCACCAAGTTTGATCCAGGCTGGGAAGCCATACAGACATTATCGAAAATCGTATGCTGGGCAATTATTGCCAATCTGTTTTTCTTTTTATGTGAAGTTTTTGTGGTCTATTATTCCAATATTCCCGGACATCTGGCACATATGCAATATCTGTTGTTCGGATATCATGGATATCATGCGCTTGTTCCATGGATGTGGACCGGCATCATTCTCATGATTACCGGTGCAGTCTTTCTTGTGATTCCGCAGTTGAGAGATAATAAAACCATGTTACCGTTTACCTGTGCCATGATTTTTATCGGTGCATGGATTGACAAAGGCCTTGGCATGATCTCAGGTGGTTTTGTCCCTTCTCCTTTGCACCATGTAACTGAGTACGCACCATCAGGCAAGGAAATCATAATTACCCTGGCGGTTTATGCCACAGGCTTTCTGATTCTGACCATTCTTTTTAAGCTTGCAACCCAGGTGAAAGAAGAGGTCCGAGGATAGTTTGACCCTTGGGGATAGATTTAAAACCTGTTCCCTTATCTTTTGATCTATATTCAGGGGAGTTTCTTTGATGAAACTCCCCTGTTTTATTCATAGGAATGCCTGGTTTTGGAACAAAAAAAAAATAAATTCCTGGCTGCATTGTATGAGAAAAATTTTCAAGCTGCTGAGCAGATCTATATTGATATTGTCAAACATGCAGAAATCAAATCAGAATTCAGTGAAAACACTTTAAAACTGTTAAGCCAGATACAGGCCATTTTTAAACGCTTCAAGCCTGTTCTACTAAAGCACTGCCCAGGGATCAATGAATATAATAACCACCTTAAAAACCTGATTTCAAATACCACTAAACAATCCTGTGCCGATATTCTTCATATAGATTTTCTGTCCTGGGAAACAAAACTTGGTTTAGACTCCTGCCAGAAAGATCTGTTGTATAAAACCGCCATGAATTTTCAATTGACATCAGGATGCAGCAATTATTGCCGGCGATGCAACGAATGGGCATTGCCAGGCGTCAGGTCACATTTTTCCCATAAAGCTGTCCTGAAAATTCTTAAGCATATGGCAGATCAAGGCAACGATGAAATTTCTCTTTATGGCGCTTCCGATCCCCTTGACTGGGAACAGAATGGAAAATCTATTGAGGACATTATTGCGTATTGTAAGACATTACCATTTGAATACAGCCTGTTAACAAAGGTTCCAAAAGGAAAAGAAGAACTGTTAAAAAAAATATTAAAAAATGATGCAAATCTTTCTGTAAGCATCACTGCAAAAAATAAAGCCCGCATAAAGAAAATCGAACGGGACTTTGGGAATCCCATAAGCTTTCAGCATGACCTGGACGAGTTGCTGATCCCGGCAGGCCTTGATGAAGACTTTGCTACCATAAAACCATCCATCACTGATGGATATGGTACAGAAATTACCCCTGATGGCGCATTTATAATTATTCCAACTTTTACCAGTGCATTATACCCTTTTGGACATAAAAAAATCCGGATTACATCTGAAACAAACTTTTTTCCGATAAAAAAGACCGGTAGAGACGCCCTGCCTGTTGATTATTTCAAACCCCTTAAAGGGTATGACTTAAATAAAACACAACGCTTTTTGACTCGCCTGCTTGATGTACAGATTGAGTCTATCATCCTTGACAATGGTACAGAAGAATTGACTCCACCAGGAATGAGAAGCCTTAAAGAGTATCTTTCCATATTTGAAGAAAAAGCTCGTCTTCAAAGGGAAAAAATAACCTCCTCTGTAATGAGACGATTAAAAAAACAATTTCTTTCAAATATCTCTTTTAAAAACCTATCTCAAAAAACCAGAATTTTATATATAAAAAAGATTTCCCGTCATCTGAATTTGTGTAAAAAAGAAAATTGCCTGTCATCAAAGCTGTCTGCCGCCTCTTTTTTTCTTGAGTCCATCTTTATCTATGCACAGAAAAATGAGGCTAAAATAAAAATCATGCGATTCCTATTAAAAGATGAAATAGCGCTTGCCTTTAATATTTACAGGAAACCTGTTAAACTAATAGCAGATAGGCCCCTTGAAGAGCTTTTAATTGATCCTGATATTGATTCTTTTGGTATTTTCCGGTTTTATGTTTTCTGCCTGCTCAATAAATCCAACGATAGCACTATCCTTGAATTTATTAAAACATATCCCTCCTTTTACGACCCTGTTGCCGACATTTTTGTACAATCTTAACCCCAAAATTGGGTTTACTAACAGGAGAAAAGAGTTATTTTTTGATTTACCAAATGGATAAAATTATGGTATGTATACTGATTAAAATTGTAAATATGTTTATCTTGACAATCCCAGGGAATAAGTATAACATTCAGAGTTTTTTAAAATTGCGAAAGTATTGAAATAATAAGGAGAGTTTAAAAATGTACGCAGTTATCAGGACCGGAGGAAAACAATACAAGGTTCATGAAGAACAGATCCTGAAAGTTGAAAAACTTGATGGCACCGAAGGTACCCAGATTGAATTTGATGACGTCCTCATGTATTCAGATGGTGAAACCATTACCCTTGGAAGCCCGAAAGTTGAAACCGCCTCAGTCAAAGCACACATTCTTGACCAGGCAAAGGACAAAAAGAAATTAGTCTTCAAGTATAAACGTCGTAAAGGCTTTAGAAGAATGAAAGGCCACAGACAGCATTATACTGAAATTAAAATAGATTCCATTGCCGTTTAGATAGTAAGGAGAGATTTAATGTCACATAAAAAAGCAGCGGGCAGCACAAGAAATGGTCGCGATTCAAACGGACAGCGCCGCGGTATCAAAAAATTTGGCGGACAAAACGTTATTGCAGGAAACATTCTTGTAAGACAGGTTGGCACCAAGCTTCATCCCGGCAGCAACGTTGGTATGGGTAAAGATTTTACTCTTTTTGCCTTGATTGACGGTGTTGTGACCTTTGAAAGGAAAAGCCGCGACAGAAAAAAAGTCAGCGTTTATGAAGCGTGAAATTTGTAGATGAAACAATTATCACAGTCAGTTCTGGAAATGGCGGCCGAGGATGTACAAGTTTCCGAAGGGAACGGTACATTGAAAGAGGCGGACCTGATGGTGGTGATGGCGGTGATGGCGGAGATGTTATTCTAAAGGTTGATCCGAGCAAACGAACACTCTACGATTATCGCCGCCAGAAATTTCTCAGAGCCAAAAATGGCGAGGGCGGTCAAGGCAAACAAAAACATGGCAAGAATGGTTCACCCTGCATTCTTGCCCTTCCTCCGGGAACCATTGTTTCCAATGCAGACACAAACGAAATCATTGTAGATCTAACCGATACGGAGGATGAATATATTATTGCCCAGGGCGGCATGGGCGGACGGGGCAATAAACGGTTTGCATCTTCCACCAACCGGGCACCCAGATATTCTCAGCCTGGTATTCCCGGTATTGAACTCAAGCTTAAACTGGAACTGAAACTTCTTGCCGATGTCGGACTTGTTGGTTTGCCCAATGCCGGAAAATCAACGCTGATAAGCAATATATCAGCTGCCCGGCCAAAAATAGCAGAATACCCCTTTACAACACTGACCCCGATTATAGGAATGGTAGAACCAACCTTTGGAGAACCCTTTGCTGTGGCCGACATCCCAGGGTTGATTGAGGGTGCTCACGAAGGAATTGGCCTTGGCATCAGTTTTTTAAAACATATTGAAAGAACCGGAATCCTGGTTCATTTGATTGATTCTTTCCAGATAGATCCTGATTTTCCGCTCAAGTCTTTTAACATAATCAACAATGAGTTGTCCAAATACAGTCAAACTCTGGCACAAAAAACTCAAATTGTCGTGCTGAACAAAATTGACCTGCCCGGGACAAAAGAAAAGGTTGCGGCCTTTAAACATGCTTTAAAAGATATCCAGGTATTGACCTTGTCAGCTGTAACGGGGAAAGGGGTAAAAGAACTTATCAGCCTTTTATCTTCCAAACTTATAAAGAGTTAAAAATGAAAGCCGGACTTTTTGGAGGAACATTTAATCCTTTCCACAATGGACATATTGAAATTATTCAGTATGTCAAAGATAGATATGACTTGCAAAAAATTTTTTTTATCCCTTCTGCAACCCCCCCTCACAAACCTGACATCAACCTTGCACCTGCAAAGGACCGTTTTGAGATGGTAGAACAAAGCTTAAAAGGCTATGAAAATTTTTTCGTATCAGACAAGGAACTGATCAGAAAGGGGCCTTCCTTTACCATTGACACCATAAATGAATTTAAAAAAGAATATGGCCCCAAAACTTTTTTTTACCTTTTAATGGGATCTGATGCATTTTTAGACATAACAACCTGGAAACAAAAAGAACAAATTTTTAAAGCAATTCAAATTATCATCATGCTGAGAGGACATTGGGAAAATTATAATGCCATTGTCTCTTTTATTGACGAGAACATATCAAAAGGGTACATCTTTAATGAACAGGACCATACATTTTCCCATAAAAAAAAACAGAAAATAATAATTTGCAAGGTACCCAAAATTAATATTTCATCCACAATGATCCGGGAGCGAGTAAAAAACAGGAAATCCATAAAAGATCTCGTGCCGGCAAATATTGAAAAAATCATTAGAACAAAGGAATTGTATAAATGAAAAATAGCATCACAATAAAAGATGACCTTAAAAAATACCTTATTCCTGCATTTGAAAGAAAGACAAAATCAATTATTGCCATTGATGTTAAAAAATTCACCTCTTATACAGATACTCTTGTCATTATTGAAGCTGGATCACATCGCCAGGTGACCTCCATTGCCGAGCATTTGATTAAAAGCTTAAAAGCTCGAAAAATAAAAACCATTGGTGTTGAAGGTGTTAAAGAAGGTGACTGGGCATTGCTTGATTATGGTGAAGTCATTATTCATGTTTTTGAATCTGAAAAAAAATCTTTTTATGATATAGAAGGCTTGTGGGCTGATGCGCCAAGGATCGATCTTTCCGAATTTCAAAAAGCCTTTGAGCCACAGGAAGAGAAAGATGATGAGGCAGATGATGGATTCTAAATCCCTTCCTGTAAATATTTTAATGATCCTTGACGGTTGGGGCATTAATGATACAACCACTGGGAATGCATTTGCCCTGGCAGATACTCCTTTTTTAGATTCTCTTTTAAAAAATTTCCCCTCCTGCAAACTTGAGTGCTCGGGAAGTGCCGTCGGCCTTCCAGATGGAACCATGGGCAACTCAGAGGTCGGGCACATGAATATCGGTGCAGGCCGAAAAGTATTGCAGGATTTTGTAAGAATCAATCAGGCCATTTTTGACAAATCCTTTTTTAAAACCCCTGCACTTTTAGATGTCATGACAAAGGTGTCAGACACTGACAAAAACCTCCATCTTATGGGACTTTTGTCTGACGGCGGAGTCCACAGTCATATCTCCCATTTGTTTGCCTTAATTGACATGGCGAGACAAAATGGGGTTAAACATCTTTTTATCCACCCAATACTTGACGGCAGGGACACCTCCCCCAGAAGCGGTATTAATTATATTCAAAAGCTGCAGGACTATCTTGACAAGCATAATTATGGCAAAATTGCAACTATTGTAGGCCGGTACTGGGCCATGGACAGGGATACAAGATGGGACAGGGTTGAAAAAGCATACCATCTTTTTACAAGAGCTGCTGGATTGCCTGCTGACAATCCAATAACTGCTGTACAGAACGCATATGATTCCGGTCAGACTGACGAATTTATAAAACCCATTCTTCTCAATACTTACAATAACACAATCAATCGCGCCCCAAATGGTATAGTTGATGATGGCGACGGCATTATTTTTTTTAATTTCAGGGCAGATCGGGCCAAAGAGATCACAAGGGCCTTTACCGAAAAAGTCTTTAAAGAATTTACCCGGGAAAAACAGGTAAATCTTACAGGTTTTGTCTGCATGACACAGTATGACGAAACCTTTAACCTGCCCGTGGCCTTTGCTCCTCAACACCTGGATAATATTCTCGGCGAAATATTAAGCAAAAACCATATTCCTCAACTTCGAATTGCTGAAACTGAAAAATACGCCCATGTTACCTATTTTTTTAATGGCGGAGATGAAAAGATTTTTAAGGGAGAAAAAAGAATCTTGATTCCCTCTCCCAGGGATGTGGCAACCTATGATAAAAAACCCGAAATGAGCGCTTTTGAAGTTGCCGACACAGCCTGTGAAAAAATAAAATCCCGTGAATTTGGATTTATCTTACTGAATTTTGCCAATATGGACATGGTGGGACATACAGGAATCCTGGAAGCTGCCATCAAAGGATGTGAAACCGTTGACAAATGTGTACAAAAGGTTGTTAAAGCCATATGGGAAACAGGTGGTATTGCATTGGTAACAGCAGATCATGGGAATGCAGAACAGATGATTGCAGATGACGGCTCCCCTCACACTTCCCACACCTTGAATCCTGTAAGACTTATACTTGCAGGAGATATTTATAAAGGCACAGAGATGAAAGACGGGATTCTTGGCGATATTGCCCCAACCCTTCTGAAAATATTAAATATAGAACGACCCTCTGAAATGACAGGGACATCTTTAATATGACATTTGATTATATTATCACTGACTACATTACTGGAAAACAGGTAAGAAATATGGGGCCTGAGGCCAGCAGGCAGATATTTGAAAGATTTCTGGTCCATGAAAAAGGATATTCAAAAGAAGATATTAAGGTGGATGAAAAATTGGTTGTCCAGTTTAAAGGAGAAGATTATATCTCATCCATTGACCTGATTGTCCGGTGCAGAGGAAAAGCATTAATGGCCATTACCTGTGTGGCAGGATCCATTGGTTCCTATGAAAGGGAAATTCTGGCAGGGGCAAGGCTTGTCTATGACTATCAAATCCCCCTTGCCGTTTCAACTGATGCAAGGGATGCTATTGTAATGGATACCCTTTCCGGAAAGAAAATTGGGCAGGGTCTTGATGCCATTCCTTCAAAAGAAGAAGCGCTCGAGCTGATTGAGACAATGGAGTATACACCTTTTGATAAAAACAGAAAAGAGCGGGAAATGATCATTTACCGCTCCTTTAACCTGGAAAAAGTCAATATTTAGGCCCTGGGTACCTCTTTATTGCAATGTCTGCAAAGTGTGGCCCGTTTTTTAATTATCTCGGCGCAATAGGGGCACTCCCTTGTATAATGCCTTTCATGAAGCTGATCTATGGCCTTTTGCACCCCGTCCTGCAGTACGGGGGTGGGAAACTTATGATTGATTAAATGCTCTGCTGCTTCAGCATCGCCAAGTTCTCCAACCATCTGGGCTGCTTTAAGCCTTGCCTTTGGAGGAATCTTAGGATCAAGACAAATCTTTAAAATTTCATCCCAGTCCTTTGAAATATAATAATCTGTCAAAACTGAGAATGTCTGTTTCAGCAACTCTTTTCTTGCTTCTTCCTGGATCAGGACTTCATTATCCAGTATTCCACCCGTGGCTCCCACAGGACTGAATACAGGCATGTACTCAAAATTTTTATGTCCCGGTTCAACATAGCACCTATAGGATGCCGGTACTTCCATTGTCTCTTGAAGATGTTCCCAACCCTGTTTATAGCTGCCACACTCATCACTGAAACAGACAAACAGGTATGGGGTTCCCCAGCCAAGTCCATCGCTGAAATTCATCGGGGGAACTTCCCACAGTGTCATTTGGGAATCACAATCCGGACATTGTGGTTTGTCCATTTTTAAATATTTTTCAAGAAGTTCTTCTTTTGTTTCAAACGCCATTATATTAATCTCCTTTTGGAAGTCTGGAATATTCAGCTTTCCAAAATAAGCATACCGTTTGATTTGTCAAACGGTATGCTTTATGGTCTAAAATATATCCAACGAACAAATTAAGTATTTAAGCTTACCCAATCACAGCAAGTACTTCGCCTCTGGCAACAGAATCACCACTCTTATAATTCACGGCTTTAATCACACCGCTTACGGGTGCAGGCAGAGCATTTTCCATTTTCATGGCTTCAATGACCACAACTGTTTCACCTTCATTAACCAGATCACCCACATTTTTTTCATATTTAATAATCATACCGGGCATGGGTGCTTTGACAGGTGTTCCAGCCGATGCAACAGGCGCGGGTTCTTTTTTGGCTGCAGGCGCAGGTTTTGGTGCCGGAACTGCCGGCTGTGCCGGTGCTGCTTTAGGCACAGGGGCCGGGGCGGCTGCCACAGGAGCAGGAGCAGGAGCAGCGGCAGCAGCGGCTGCGTAAGTGATAACAGGGGCACCGCCCACTTCATCCACACCCACTTCAAAATAATCCCCTTCTACAAAGACATTAAAGGTGCGGGCATATTCACTCTTTTCGGGAACCTCTTTCAACTTGTCTTTTTCAACCAGTTCGCCTTTCCTGGCTTTCTCAACCAGCCTTTTTTGTGCTTCCACTTCTTCCATTGTGATGGGTTTTAAGCTTTCAGGCACCTGTTCTTTACCATATTTTTGCAAGAGATATTTCTTGCCCGTAACAGGGAAAAGAGCATACAAAATAAGATCTTCTTCATCCACAGCCAGGTCGCCAATCTCTTTTTTTGCCTTTTCAAGTTCAGGCTCAAGCACCTGGGCAGGTCGGCAGGTAATTGGTTCTTCTCCTCTTTCATAGCCCTTGAGAGCCTTTTTCTGCAATTCTGGATCAATGGGGACGCTTGTTTTACCATAAAGCCCGTAGCAAAGATCTTTTACCTGGGCCGTTATCATTTTATATCGTTCTTCCGGAGTGTCAAACAGAACATTGTTAACAGTCTGGATACCAACAATCTGGCTCGTCGGTGTTACCAGGGGAATCTGGCCCAGTTCTTTTCTGACCCTTGGAAGCTCTCTCAGAACATCATCCATTTTTTCCAGAGCATCCATATCCCTTAACTGATTCACCAGATTTGACAGCATACCGCCGGGTGTCTGGTGAAGCAGAACATTGATATCAATACCTGAAACTTTGGTATCATCTAAAAGATGCTTGTATTTTGGCATTACCTCTCTTTCCAGAATTTCATTTATCTCCGCCAGTGCATTGATATCAAACCCTGTATCCCGGTTAGTGCCGAGAAGTGACATAACAAATGGCTCCAAAGCAGCATGGGATGTTCTGTAGGCATAGGGTGTCAGACAGGTATCAATAATGTCAACTCCGGCTTCAATAGCCTTGAAATGTGTCATGGGCGACATTCCGGAAGTAAAATGGCTGTGAAGATGAATCAGGGGTTTGACATTGTCTTTTAAGGCTTTGATAAGTTTATAAGCGTCATAGGGTGCCAGAAGTCCTGCCATATCCTTGACACAGATACTGTCCGCACCCATATCCTCAAGTTCTTTTGCTTTTTTAATATAATACTCAAGGTTGTACACATCTCCGCCTATTCTCGGTTCAGTCAAGGTATAGCAGATACAGCCCTGGAAATGAGCACCGCATTCCTTAATCACAGGAACAACTGCTTCAAAATTACGATAATCATTTAAAGCGTCAAAGGTTCTGAAAACTTCCAGCCCGTTATCAACGGTCTTTTTCACAAACAATTTTGCTAAATCATCGGCATAATTTCTATACCCCACAAGATTCTGGCCCCTTAAAAGCATTGAAAAAGGGGTCTTTTTAAAATATCTTTTCAGGGTCCGCAGTCTTTCCCAGGGATCTTCCCCTAAAAATCGATGCATGGCATCAAATGTTGCACCACCCCAGACTTCCACAGCCCAGAAACCTATCTCATCCATTTTTTCAGCAACAGGGATCATGTCCTCTGTTCTTCCCCTTGTGGCAAAAAGCGACTGGTGCCCATCACGCAGAGAGATGTCTTCGATCTTCAACTGGTGTTTAGCTTTTGGTCTGTCTTTGCCATATTTCATCTCTGTCATTTTCACTTGGGTGTGCTCACTCATTTAATTTCTCCTGAATAATTTATTTTTTTAATTAAAATTTCTTATTTGATGTATGCCCTAAAACCCCGAAAATTTTTTATTTAAACATCCTCATCTGCATCATAGTATTAGCCTGCATATGGATCCCGCGACCTGATATGCCCCAGATATTATTTTGCTGCATGATCTGCAAAGGTTGTTCCGGAATCGTTTCTGAAACTTGTTGACCATAAAAAGCAGCAGCTTCTTCTGATGTTTTAATGTAAGCAAATACGGCAGCCAGGGCTGCAGATAATTTCTTTTTATCCATTTTCATCCTTTTATATTATACAGGTATATTTCCATGTTTTTTTGCCGGTCTTAACTCTCTTTTTGTTGCCATGGCCTCAAGGGCATCAATGAGGCGCGGTCTTGTTTGGGACGGTTGAATCACTGCATCTACATAACCTCTTGCAGCAGCGCAATAGGGGTTGGAAAATTTCTCGTTATACTCGTCAATTTTTTTAGTCCGCTCTGCCCCTGGATCATCTGCTCCATTGATTTGTTTTGCATGGATAATATTGGCAGCGCCTGCCGCACCCATTACTGCAATCTCAGCTGTTGGCCATGCAAAGGCCATATCCGCACCAAGATGTCTGGAACACATGGCAATATATGAACCCCCATAATCTTTTCTTGTAATCAACAAAAGTTTTGGAACCGTGGCTTCTGAATAACACCATAAAAGTTTTGCGCCATGCCGGATAATTCCTCCCCACTCCTGGTTGCTGCCGGGCAGATATCCAGGGACATCAGCAATTGTCAGCATGGGAATATTGAATGCATCGCAAAACCGGATAAACCGTGTGGCCTTATCAGAGGCATCAATATCCAGACAACCGGCCAGATGTGCAGGCTGATTGGCGATAATGCCTATTGAACGTCCATTGAGTCTTGCAAAGCAGATCACCATATTTTTAGCATAATACAGGTGCGGTTCAAAATACTGGCCGTCATCCACTATGGAGGTGATGACATCCTTGATATCATATGCCCTGTTGGGGTTATCCGGTATGATTGAATCCAGGGATTCATCCATACGATTGGGATCATCAGTGGGCCGTACATAGGGTGGATCTTCCATATTGTTGGATGGCAGGTAGGATAAAAGCGTTCTTATCTGAATAAGGGCATCTTCATCAGACTCACAGGCAAATTGGGCCACACCGGACTTCTCGTTATGGGTCATGGCACCACCAAGCTCTTCAAAACTGATCTCTTCTCCTGTTACTGCCTTGATAACATTGGGCCCTGTAATAAACATATAGCTGGATTCTTTAACCATAAAAATAAAATCTGTCATGGCAGGCGAATAAACTGCACCACCAGCTGTTGGCCCCATAATGGCTGAAATCTGAGGAATGACCCCGGATGCACCTGAATTCCTGAAAAAGATCTCACCATATCCTGACAGGGCATCAATGCCTTCCTGAATTCTTGCACCGCCGGAATCGTTCATGCCGATAATAGGAGCTCCTGCTTTTAAAGCCATATCCATGACCTTACAGATCTTTTTGGCCTGCATCTCTCCCAGAGAACCTGCCCTTGCAGTAAAATCCTGGGCATAGGCAAATACGATTCTGCCATCCACTTTACCATGTCCTGTTACAACACCATCTGCCGGGATCTCTACATTTTCCATCCCAAAATTTGTGCATCTGTGGGTGACAAACATGTCCAATTCCCTGAAGGTTCCTTTATCAAAAAGGATATCAAGCCTTTCTCTGGCATTGAGTTTTCCATTTTCCCGCCGTTTTTCAAGAGCTTTTTCTCCGCCCATTCCCATGATGTGCTTCTCTTTTTGTTTCAGCTCCTGGATCTTGTCAGATGTTACTCCCATAATAAAAACCCTTTCTTAACTATTTATCCATTAATTTTTCATAGTAAAACGCCATGCACAAAACCATTCTTCCGGATGTTTATCCGGCGGGCAACCAATACATTCGGTTTTAATTCTTTTATCAATAGCCCTTGCAAAATACTCATATTCAACCAGGCCGGCCGATTTACAAGGATAATCATCCAGTTTCTTTCTTTTTCTTGCAGATTGAACCCTGCAATCATTCATTAGAAATACAAAACTTTCCGGGCATTCGTCAACAAAAGATTGCTCATTAATGACTGAATACATCCTGAAATTTAATGCTTCCTTCAAGCCTTCAAGCCCGCAGTCATCATCCAGCTTCAAAAAATTTTTAATTGCAAATGCTTCATAGGGGGAAAATTGAGCCCAGCAGGAATCATTGCATCGCTTTGCGTCATTCATTCCATTATCAAATTCAACTGACTGAAACCAAACACCATCATTAACCAACCAGTTTTTTGCCACAGCACCCATAAGAGCTTGAATTTTTTCATCATCCATGTCCAGCAATGCTTTAGGCAAACCATCTTCAAGCTGAAAGTCCAGGACCTCTGAAAATCTTTTTAATCCAATTGAAACGCTCTTTTGAGTTGCCTTTTCAAGAACCTCCAAAGCCTTTTCCATACCCATCTGATGCCTGACTTCGGTAAACCAGAGACCATAGTGGACTACAATTCTAGTTACCATGTCAACAATTAATCTTGCTTTTTCGGTTTTATCCAGACTTGAAGGGTCGCTTTTTTTAACTTCCATATATTCAATTCCTTTTAAAAGATCTTAACACCTTAATATAATAGTCTTTTTGAAAATCTTAATCCAAGGCCTGTTTCTTGTCAAGGCTTGATTACAATACAGCTATATTAAAGCCAGAAAATCATTGCATTTAAAAACAAAATATTCTATTCATAAAAATGAAATAACTTCAGCTTTCAAACATATAAAAATATGACAAGATCAGGATGAATTAAGATGAGTGTAAAAATACACGTACATGTTACCCATCGAAGGCATACCAATGGACAAAAAACAATAGATGTTCAAGGGAATAGTGTTAAAGAGGCATTAAACAATTTTGTCACCCTGCATCCGGGCATGAAGCATGAGCTATTTGATAAAAATGGGGGCTTGCGCCATTATATTGAAATTTATCTGAACAATGAAAGCGCATATCCTGGTGAACTTAACCGACCGGTAAAAAAAGGCGATGAAATTCAGATTATTACCTTTCTTGCCGGCGGGTGATAAAAAAATGACTCGTTCAAACACTCCTGCCCACCGACCTTCCAATGGATAAATAGTATTCTCCCTCCTCTTTTTTACCGCGTTTTATGCAGCCCTCCCCATAGATGGTGCATTTTTTTTTCAAAACCTTTTTTGCCTTTGCTATCTGCACCAGTGTCAGATTGCCTGACTCTATAAGAGATGATAATGAGCGAATTCTGAATTTATCCTGGGAATGAAAATTAGAAAGCTGATCCTTGTGCCCCCCTCTTTTTATGGTATAGGGTTTATCAATCAGAAAAACAGGCAGGGTGGAGCTGACCCGAAGCCAGAGGTCATAATCTTCGCAGACCATGAAATCTTCATTAAAATACCCTTTCATGTCAAACAACTGCCTTTTCATCATAACGGCGGACGGGCTTACCAGGCAAAGGTTCAATGACGCTTCAAATATCATTCCCGATGGTTTTTTATGCTTAAGCTTAGGGTTGACTTTTCTCCCGTTTCTTATCCATATCTCTTCGGTCTGACAGATCAAAGCTTCAGGATTATTATTAAAAAAGTCCATCTGACAGGATATCTTTCTTTTATCCCATGCATCATCAGAGTCCAGCAAAGCAATGAATTGCCCCCTGCTCTGTCTTATCCCCTTGTTCCTTGCCGCACTGACGCCTTTGTTTTCCTGACATAAAACTGTGATTTCATTTTTATAGGTCGCAAGCAATTCTTGAGTATCATCCTCTGAACCATCATCAATAACTATCAGTTCAATATTTGGATAATCCTGTAAAAGAACAGAGTCAAGAGCATCTTTCAATGTCCAGGCGCGGTTATAGGTAGGCATTATCACGCTGACAAGAGGATGCTTAATAATCATACAGTTCTATGTATCACACTTTTTTGCCTGTTCATAATTTTTTTTTTGATTCATCTTTACAGCTCAACTGGTGCACTATATTATTGATACAGTGTTACCGATTATAAGCTCATTGCCAGTGCACTGTGAATCAATTTTTTTGCATTTTTTATAAATATAAAAGAATAAATTTGATCCTTGTTGGATTATGAGTTATCCTTGACATAAGAATCTAAATCATTTAATTAAGAGCCTAAATTTACAGGTATTTATTATCTACTAAGAGGATATTATGGTAAAAGGCAAAACCATCAAACATTTAATTGACAAAGAATGGTGCAAAGGGTGTGGTATCTGCATTCATTTCTGTCCCAAAAATGTTCTTGAATTTGATATAAACGAGAAGGCAGAAGCTGTAAGACCCGAAGATTGCATTGCCTGCAAGCTGTGCGAACTTCGTTGCCCTGACTTAGCAATACAAATCATAGAAGATCAGGAAGGGGAAAATGAAAGATAATAATATAAAGTTTATCCAGGGAAACGAGGCCTGTGTGGAAGGTGCTATCTATGCCGGGATAGATTTTTTCGCTGGATACCCCATCACCCCGTCCACTGAAATAATGGAACATCTGGCGTACCGTCTTCCCCAAAAAGGCGGGAAATTCATCCAGATGGAAGATGAAATTGCATCCATGGGGGCCATTATTGGTGCCTCCCTCACTGGCAACAAGGTTATGACTGCCACCTCAGGCCCGGGATTCTCTCTTAAACAGGAAGCCCTGGGATATGCCTGTATGGCGGAGATCCCCTGTGTAATTGCCAATGTACAGCGCGGCGGCCCTTCAACAGGCAATCCCACCCATGTCAGCCAGGGAGATGTGAACCAGGTCAGATGGGGTACCCATGGTGACCATGCCATCATTGCACTGACTGCTTCCAATCATCAGGATGTGTTCAAAATAACGGTTGAAGCCTTTAACATGGCTGAAACCTATAGAACCCCCGTGGTTATCCTTTTGGATGAAGTTATCGGCCATATGCGTGAAAAACTTGTGATTCCAAAACCTGGTGAAATACCTGTGGTGGCGCGCCTTAGAACCTCTGTCAAAAAAGGGGTGGATTATCATCCATATCTTCCAAGAGAGGACGGCAGGCTGCCCATGTCTGATTTTGGTGCAGCACACAAATATAATGTCACAGGCCTTTTCCACGACATGTGGGGGTTTCCCAATAATGATCCACGAGTTGTCAGCGAACTTCTGCGACATCTTGTGGACAAGATTGAAAACAATGTCAATGAGATCAACATGTATAAAGAATACTGGCTGGATGATGCTGAATATATCCTGATCTCTTATGGATCTTCTGCAAGATCTGCCATTCACCTGGCAAAAAACAGGAGAGCACGAGGCATAAAGATCGGTGTTCTGGAACTGCAGACCCTCTGGCCCTTCCCTTCTGAGATGGTCAGAGAAAAATGTGTCAACGCAAAATCAGTTATTGTGGTTGAAATGAACATGGGCCAGATCATCACCCAGGTTAAAAATGCCGTTGACAACCCACGTAATGTTTTTCTAGCCAACAGGATTGATGGAGAATTGATCTCACCAACCGACATCAAAAGCATTTTGAGAATGATCCAGGGGAAAGGGGTGTAGCATGACAGAAAAACCATTTAATTTTAAAGATTATATTCGACCGCGGTTCTTTCCCCATATCTGGTGTCCGGGCTGTGGTCACGGGATCGTTTTGGGATCTTTATTGCGGGCAGTCCATGAACTGGGTCTTAATAAAAATGAAATTGTAATAACTTCCGGTATTGGCTGTTCATCCAGGATTTCAGGATATGTTGATTTTCATTCCCTTCACACCATACATGGACGGGCTCTGACCTTTGCGACGGGAGTAAAACTTTCCAAACCCGGCTTAAAGGCCATTGTTCCCATGGGAGATGGTGATGCCCTTGCCATTGGCGGCAACCATTTTATCCATGCGGCCAGAAGAAACATTGATATCACTGCCATTGTCATGAACAACCGGATTTACGGCATGACGGGCGGCCAGTTTTCTCCTTTGTCCGGCAGTGGCAAAAAAGCAACCACCGCCCCCTACTTAACCATTGACAGAGATTTTGACGTTGTAGAACTGGCTAAAAGTGCCGGTGCAACCTTTGTTGCCAGATCCACGGTCTTCCATGCCAATGAATGTAAAGATATCCTTAAAAAAGCCATCTCCCATAAAGGATTTTCCGTTGTAGAGATCCTGACACAATGTCCAACCTATTATGGAAGAAAAAATAAAGAGGGGGATGCTATCCAGATGATGGAAGGCTATAAAACAAATACGACAAGGATAGGATCCAAAAAATTGGAGAAAAATCCCAATTTGATCCAGAGGGGAATTTTTGTTGAAAACACCGAGGTTCCTGAATACTGTAAGGCCTATGATGAAATTATCAAAACAGCAATGAAAGGAAAAGCATAATGGAACGGACAAGACTGGTTTTTTCGGGTTCAGGAGGACAAGGCGTTATAACAGCTGCCATCATCCTTGCCAATGCTGCAGTCCTTTTTGAAAATAAAAATGCCATTCAATCCCAAAGTTATGGCGCAGCAGCAAGGGGTGGTGCCACCAGAACTGATATCATCATTGACGATTCTGAAATATTTTTTCCAAAGGTGATTCAGCCCAATATACTGGTCAGCCTGACCCAGGAAAGCTATAACAAATTTGCTCCTATCATTCGGCCGGGCGGACTGCTTCTGGTGGATTCAAAATATGTTGATATCCAGAAAAAAGTGGATGCCAAGCATATCACCCTTCCCATGTTTGATACCGTGATGAAAGAAATCGGAAAACCCCTTGTGTTTAATATCTGCATGCTGGGGGCCCTAATCGGCATTTCAAACCTTATCAAGCCTGTATCCATTCTAAAGGTTCTTGAGACAACCATTCCAGAAGATTTTATGGCAATGAATAAAAAAGCCCTGGAGCTTGGGATTGAGATGGGCAGAAAAAAAAGATATTAATCATTGTTTGTATCCGATCATTCTTAAAAAGCCTTTTCTTTTTTCAATATCTGCCTCGGTTTCAATGCCCTTTGATGAAAATCCGTCTATAACCCCAAGGATTCCTCTGCCCTGATCTGTCTGGGCAAGAATTACCTGGACAGGATTGGCCGTTGCACAATGGATTCTGGCAACTTCGGGAATATTTTTAATCGTGTTAAGGATATTGATGGGGAACATATCTTTCATAAAAATAATAAAAGAATGGCCTGCTGAAAGTGTAAATGCATTTTTCTTTGCAAGCTCCATCATTTGTTCATCTGTACCGCTGTACCTGACCAGACACTCCATGGAGGCCTCACAGAATGCCACACCGAATTTGGCATTGGGCACTGTACAGACAATGGCCTCATGTATATCTTCAATGGTTTTAATAAAATGGGAATGGCCCAGGATAAAATTCAATTCATCAGGATTTTCAATGTTTATAATTTTTAATTCCATTTTGTCCTCTCCATGTGTTAGATTTAATTAATGATCAATTAACAGAACAAAGTATACTGGTATTTATAAAGAAAAACAATTGGCTTCATCCTTTATACCAGGCAAAAAATTGGAAACAGACCATCTCATTTCAGGAGGAAATAGAGGCTGTTACCGGGATAAATCATACTATTAAAGGAAACTGCCGTGCTTTGCGGAAAGTTTTTCAAACATATTAACAATGCCGGCGGCAATTCCATATACAATATCTATATTGGCGTTCATGTCAGCAGATGAATCAAAAAACAGGTGAAGATCGGATTCCATATTCTCTTCAGGTTTCCAATAGCAGATCAGCATGGGAACTTTGGGCAGAGGATAGAGAACCAGGGATATATCTGATTTATAATGGTTTTCTATTTTTTGGCCATTAAAAAGACAGATTAAATCTTCAAACAGATTGGGATAGATATCGGCAATTTTTTTAAAGGTTTTTTCTGAACGCTGGACAAACAGACCATTTTTCTCCCGGCCTCCGGAAAGCTCTCTGAAAGGCACCCATTTGCCCGTCAATGGAACTCCTTTGCAATGAAGTATATACGAAAGCACTGGAGCGGCTATCCAGGGGTTGATATGGATATCTGAAAACATATTGCCGGATAAATCAACGGAAAATAGTTTACCCATAATCCTTATGGTAAGCCTTCCATTTGAAAAATCCCCACCCACCCTTGGACCGGCAGTTTTTAAGTCACAGGATTTTATTTCTTCCTTCAGGTCTGCCATCAAAGATTCGCGGTATTCTTTACCCGTAATTTTTTTCTTCTGCCTGCCCTGGTTCTGTTCAAGTATTTCTCTTGTCAAAACAGGACATTGGTCAAGGGTTCTATTCCCTAAAAAAACCTTTGAAGCAAAGGCAAGACAGGTTTGTTCATTGCATTTTCTGCAATTGGATTTATCCAGAAGCTTAAACACTTCCATGGCATTGGCAAATTCAGACATATGGTCTCCTGTTCATCAGGTTCTATTATAATATTTCATATTTAAAAACAAGACAAAATGGTCTGCATGATTTTAAAGTCTGGTTGACAAATTCGCCAAATATCTATAATAATTTCATTCTGTTAAAACAATAAGCCATGAATTTTATGGCTAAGACAAAAATATACAAAAGGTGACCCCCATCAGCATAGATACAAAAATTGACGACAAACAGGAAACCCTTGCATCCATGCGAGGGTGCATCACTATTCTGGAAAAAATTGTAAACCAGTCTGAACTTTTATTGCAATTGCCGGAAATAGAAAGAATTGCTTTAATCACTGCGGCCGGGAAAATATCCCGGCCCGACAAAAAAGAAATTAAGGAACGCAACAAGGAAAGAAAACAACAAAAGCGCCAGGCTATTGTGGAAAAAGAACGGCGCCTTCGGGCAGCCACTGGTATTAGAAAAGCAAGGGTTGCGCAAATCTTTTCAGCTCCCCAACAGATTTGCGGCATGACTGCAAAAATTAAAGATCAGGTCCCGAGGCTTGAAACCCCTCGCAACTGCTATGTGTGCAAGGCGCAATTTACACGGCTTCACCATTTTTATGACACCATATGCCCGGAATGTGCAGAATTCAATTATCAAAAACGCTTCCAGACAGCCTGCCTGAAAGGCCAGGTGGCATTGATCACAGGCGCAAGGCTCAAGATCGGTTACCAGGCCACATTAATGATGCTCAGAGCCGGGGCAAGAGTGATTGCCACCACCCGTTTTCCAAAAGACTCAGCCTTAAGATTTTCCTGGGAACCGGATTTTCCCAACTGGGGGCAGAGACTCCAGATCTATGGCCTGGACCTGCGCCACACCCCAAGTGTTGAACTTTTCTGCGATTATATTTCGCAGACTTACCAGCGCCTTGATATTCTCATCAATAATGCCGCCCAGACCGTCCGACGTCCCCCTGGATTCTATGCCCATCTCATGGAAAATGAAACAAAGGATATCAAGCAATTGCCAGGGGATGCAAGGACCCTTTTAGGGCAGTACCAGACCTGTATATCCCAGCTGGATTTTGGACAGGCCGAAAATTTAGCCCCAAAAAACGCCTTGACCGCAGCCTGGGATGGCAAAGCCCCGGGCGTTGGATTGCGCATGTCTGCACAATTGTCCCAGATTCCCTATTCCTATGACAACTCTTTGAATGTACCTGAAGTATTTCCAGCAGAAGAACTGGATGCCGATCTCCAGCAGGTGGATCTTCGAAAGACCAATTCCTGGCGGCTGCGGCTGGGGGAAATCCAGACATCGGAAATGCTGGAGCTCCAGCTTGTCAATTCCATTGCTCCCTTTGTTCTGTGCAATAAGCTGGCAGAGTTGATGAAAAAAGATTACACGGGACAAAAACATATTGTCAATGTCTCTGCCATGGAAGGAAAATTTCTGCGATTTAAAAAAGGCAGCCGCCACCCCCATACAAATATGGCCAAAGCTGCTTTAAACATGCTCACCCATACTGCGGCAAGCGGCCTGGCCAAATACGGGATTTTCATGAATGCTGTTGACACAGGATGGGTCACGGATGAGGATCCTGCCATGCTGGCCAGATTCAAGCAGGAACGCCATGATTTCCAGCCGCCCCTGGATATTGTGGATGGAGCAGCAAGGATTTGTGATCCTTTTTTCCATGGCATCCTGACCAAAAAACACTGGTGCGGCAAATTCTTAAAGGATTATTTCCCCATAGACTGGTAATTAGAGCCGGGATTATTTTTGCCCTTGGCCGGGGTTTACAAAACCAGGGCATGATCTTATATTAACCCTAATCAAATCAAACTTTAAAAAAATTAGCGGAGTTAATCATTGAAACAAATTATCGTTCTTGCAACAACAAACAAGGGAAAAACAAGGGAAATCCAGGAGCTGTTGCAGGGTTTTCCCATAATAATTAAAAATCTTGCTGATTTCGGACCCATCCCTGAAGTCATTGAAGATGGAGAAACCTTTGATGACAATGCCTATAAAAAAGCCTCGTTTACGGCAAGAGTCCTGGGATATCCTGCCATGGCTGATGACTCAGGAATTTGTGTCCAGGCCCTTGATGGCGCCCCGGGTGTCTATTCTGCCAGATATGCCGGAAAAAATACCACTGATGCGGACAATGTTAAAAAAATGCTGGATGATTTAAAAAGCCATGAAAATAGAAATGCCGCATTCAAGTGCGTAATCTCTATTGCAGTTCCCACAGGTGCTGCATTAACTTATGAAGGGGAGTGTAAAGGCATTATCGCTCACAAACCCATTGGTGATAATGGATTTGGATATGACCCCCTCTTTTTTTATCCGAAATTAAATAAAACCTTTGCCCAGCTGACCATTGAAGAAAAGGGCAGGGTCAGCCACCGGGGCCTTGCATTAAAACAGATTGCAGCGGAAATGGATAAAATTATTGAGTGGATTGATATTAACATGCCAAAATTCCAACAAGTGGAATGCAAAGGAAGCAAATTATGAATTCAACATCTTTTAAAGACCTCGTAACACAAAACAGATCCTGCCGTCGATTTGATAATTCCTATAAAATCGACGAATCCGCCTTGAAAGACCTGGTGGAACTTGCCAGGAATTGTGCGTCAGGCGCTAACAAGCAGCCCTTGAAGTATGTGATCTGCCGGGATGAACAAAAAAATGAAGCTATTTTTTCCTGCCTTGGCTGGGCTGCATATCTGAAAGACTGGAACGGCCCTGAAAAAGAAGAAAGACCTGCTGCCTATATTGTTATCCTGGGAGATCATAGTATTTCCGATAACTTTTTTTGCGACCATGGCATTTCAGCCCAGACCATCCTTCTGGGTGCCAGGACCATTGGACTTGGCGGTTGCATGTTCGGCTCCATCAATATCAAAGCACTGAAAGAACATTTAAATATCGGCGAGCAGCTTGAGCCCAAACTTGTACTGGCCCTGGGAAAACCCGTTGAAGATATCCGGCTTGATGTGGTGGGCGAAGACGGGGATATCAAATACTGGAGGGATGAAAATAAAGTCCACCATGTTCCCAAAAGAAAACTGGATGATATTATCATTGGTTCATGGTAAAGACAAAAAATATCAGGGGAAAACATGAGCGAGAACACCAGTTATAAGCTTGTAAATATTCAAAAAAGGGAAATGAAACTTCGGGTCCAGCGGCATGAAATTCTTGTCAGCGAATCTGAACGGGCCCTTGATATGATCCTTGAAGCCCCGGCACCGGCAACTCTTGTGCAATCTTTTCCAGACCAGGATCTTTATTATCTCATGCACAAGATAGGCCCCTATGATTTCATTCCAGTCCTGGCCATGGCCAACTCAGAACAGTGGGAATACATTCTGGATGTGGAAACCTGGGACAATGACAGGCTTGACCTTGCCCTTATGACAAAGACATTTGATCTTCTTTTCCAGGCTGATCCCCAAAGGCTTTTGCGATGGGTCATCAAGGAAAAACCCGACTATTTTGAATATTATCTGTTTAAAAACATGGAGATTTTTGTCAGGGAACACGATGAGGTGCCCCCGGAAGATTTTGATGATTATATAACCATTGATGATAAATTTTATTTCAGGTTTCCTGAAAAACCCGGGGACATGGACGAGGATCTGCCGGGACCAGGGAACCAGCAGGAAGCCTGGGAACTCATCGAAAAAATGGTCCAGGCTGTGGCTGAAATGGATCTGTCGGTTTATCACGGACTTTTGCTTGAAACCGCGTCTATATTGACAGCTGAAACAGAAGAAGAGCAGTTCCGCCTTAAAAACCTGCGGCTTGCAGAAAAAGGATTTTTACCTGCCCATGAAGCCCTGGGAATTTATCAGCCAACCAAACTTTCTTCTGTTCGCAAACGGCCTGAAAAAAACCGTTTCAATCCAGAACCATATGACCCGGACATCCCATTGCCTCCACAGTTTTTCTCCCAGTTTATTGAAGGAGATGATCTGTTTGTAAAATCCCTTAAATTGCTTGATCCTGAATTCATTATTCATCTTGAATCCGAACTTGCGGCTTTGATTAATAAAATCATTTCTGCAGACAAAATCAAACTCAGAAGCAAAGAAGATCTTGAAAAAGCCATTTCAAAGGCTTGCTCCTATCTGAATCTTGGCCTTGAAGTCATCCTGAAACAAGATAAAAAGCCCGAGCTTGCAAGGGGTGTGATCCAGGAATATTTCCTTGAAGACATTTTCAGGACCGGTTCAAGGGCCGGCATCAAACTTAAGACAAAAGCCTTTAACTGGTTCAGGCAGAGCTTTATGAACAAAAACAATCTCCCCTTAAGTTTTCTTGGTGAAGAGTATTTAGGGGTTATTGGCGGTCTGTTTCTTGACCGGCCGCTGTATTATAACAATTATGCGGGTGGTGAATTATACAGAAATTTTAAATCCATTTCAGATATTATCCAAACCAGCAGCGCCCTGGACCAGATCATTGCCCTGGATAAGGTGCTGGGCCTGCTGGATGTAGATATCAATTCCTTTGAACAAGGTGTTTTAACCTATAAAACATTAATTTTGACCCTTTGGGCAAAAAACCGGTTAAAGCTTTCACAAACCCTTGAACCTATTGACACAAAAGTCTTTAAAAAGTTTTTCATCGCCCTGTTCTCAACGTCCGATTATAGCAGAACCGACCAGATTCCACTACAGGACCTGGTCTTGTGGATGTCTGAAGTAACGGGTATGAATGAAACAGATTTTGAAAATGCATTTGCCAAAGTCCTGTCAAACTTGATCAAGGAACTTGAAGCAGAATACAGCCGGGTTGCCCCTGAAAACATTGATCCCAGGTTTATCCCCCATTTTCTTTTACGAACAAGCAAAAAGAAATGATCTGCATCAACACCCTGTCTCCAAAACCAGGGGTAACCATCTGGTATGCCGGAATACGGGAAATTATCCAGTCTGTTTTTAAAAAACATGCCCGCCCTGATTTAAGGGCTGTCTTAAATCAATCATTTGAAAAACAGGACTTTATCAAACCCTTTTTAAGCCATGAAGAGATAAGCACTATCAACGGTTTTAAGGCCTTAAAAAAACAGATAGAATGGATCAGTGGCAGATACCTGATCAAACAGATGATGCAACAGCTTTTTTTTAAGAACACTTCCCTTGATCAAATCACCCTTTCCTATCTTGACCAGGGGGCTCCTTTTCTGACGACCAGTCCTGATCTTCCTGTTTCATTGTCCCACAGCAATGATTATACGGCATCAGCTGCCTGTAAAAACAAAAAACAAACCATTGGCATTGATATAGAAAAAATTACAAAAAAGCCGGATGCCTTTTTTATGAAAACAGCCTTTAC
>JACKQG010000185.1_pt1 | contig 90855 bp, 89 predicted proteins | sample 8237621 | NCBI WGS metagenome assembly JACKQG01 (sample SAMN15677084, study PRJNA649215) | marine metagenome | biome: marine; feature: Black Sea; material: saline water; isolation source: suspended particulate matter (SPM) from the Black Sea western gyre | collected 2013-06-09/2013-06-10 | depth...
AACTATATGGACGATTTTCAATTAATGGGTGTCCATGATTTTTGTTTTGACCTGACCCCGTGGCTCCTGCAACATGTCCTGTGCTAAAAGCTAGACATGACCCTCATGTTTTCTCAAAGCTAGACATGACCCTCATGTTTTCTCATGTTTTTACCGTCGTCATTCCAGCATGTTCTTAGCTGGAATCCAGTTTAACGGATATTTTTTCACACACCGACGTGGTCCTTGCTCCGTAGAAAATTCCTTTTAAGGTGTGCGAGTTACTTTTTCTCTACAGCAAGAAAAAGTAACCAAAAAGTGCCGTCCCGAGATTGTGCGGCCTGTGGCTCCCTGAAAATTGGTGCAATTTGCAAGGCTCGTCCCAATTCGCTCCTGCTCAATGCGCCTCAAATGACTTCCCTGTCATTTGACCTTACAAATCACACCAATTTTCAGCACACAATAAGGGAGGTTAAAATCAAAACCGTAACGTTGAGGCTCTTGCTGTTATCTCCCTGTGAGTTCTCCTTGATGCTAAAAGCTAGACGTGCCCCTAGTCTTTTAACGAAGTAACTTTACCTTGCTTCACGAGGCGGGCCATATATGCCCCCCCCCATGTTCTTTTTATTAAACTTATTCTGCCCCTTTCGGTCCTTGATTAATTATAGCGAGCCGATCTGACTCTCTTTTACATTGACCTGGGTTGATTTCATTACCCATTGGAGCTACACCTGTTTTTAACCAATTTGCTAGTTGATCTGAGCTTATTTTGTATGCGGCTAATTTGCCTGAATTTGTGGATAAAACTTCTAGCATTTCACCGATGCCAGATACTTGTGTGTATTGATTTTTGTTATTCCAGAATACATCGCCTTCGTGGAAGTCATAGTTTATTGGATAGCTTTGACGCCAGACTTTTTTGGTGATTTTGAATTGATTTGTAATTTTTGAAGACTGCTCCCTGCTTAATTTGGATATTTTAAGCTGGAACATTAAATGTTCTTTTTTTGACTCTCTAAGTTGTGTGGTTTTTTCTTGGTCTATTATATCGCGCTGAATGATATCAAAGGCTGGGTAATGTGCTTGTTCGACTTTAAATTCCCATCCAGAGAAATATTTTTCTGGATCAAATTCTCCAATATGCATTTTTTCAATAATATTGTGCCAGTGAGATTCGGAGACAATTTTTATTTTACTACCTTTTTCCTGATATTTGATTGCGGATTCAAGTTTTCGACCGAAGCTTGATTGTATCCATTCATCACTACCTAATTCACCTATAAGTAGGTAGTCAGTTTTCATTGTCGGTTTTTCTGTAATCGAACCGCCCGCTGCAATAATAATATCGCTGATATCTTTTCGTATACCGTAGTAAAACTTTCCAGTAATACAGAATAGCTTGTTAGCATGAACCATAGGTTCTGGGAATGAAAAGTTCAGCGCTGCTGAGTGGCTTCTGGACGTTGGGTCAGGAAGAGATCCACCTGTTAAGTCGATGAGAAATGCCATTAATTCGCCTTCCTCATCAGGTGTTAAAATATTATCATTCAGGTAATGTTTTAGTCGAGAGTAAATAACATTCGCGGGCCATGTATCCGCGCACTCTTTATTATTTTCGAGCCATCTAAGTAAAAATTCAGCCTCTGACTGAACGACAGTACCGTCAGCTAAAATACCGCGTGCAATACCGATAAGCTCGGTTATTTCAGTATCAATAATTCTTTTGATTTTTGCGCTATGAAAAGTATCCATTTTTTCTATTGAATTTTAAATGTGAATCGTGGGTAGATTAGCCACCTATAATTAAATGTACGTGGTATCAGTTCGATAGGTCAAGCTAGATAGATAATTATTGAAGAAAATAGGGTCATATATGGTCCTCCTCGCGATGCAAGGTAAAGTTACTTCGTTAGACAGAAAGATGTTGCTTCCATATATCCGGCCTTGGGATGAGGTCTCTTAGTGCCTCTGGCCCTGATGGAATTCGCGTGCTCCTACCTCATCAGGTCTTCGGCCTCTATGGGCCCTAGACCCCAACAGGTTCTCAGAAGCACAGGTCTTACCTGTTTGCCATCACTTGAACTTTACCCACGCAACTCGTTGCTTATTTATCTTGCTTAACTGCTTTACTTAATCACTGCGGCACATTAATCATCATGCCACAGTCTGGTAAGACTCTTTTTTGCTTAAAACTGCCCATGCGATACGCGCATTTTTATTGGCTACAGCTACGGCTGAAATATTCTTACCTCGACGTTTTTCCAGCTCACTAATCCACTGATTACGACGATCATCATATTTGTCGGCTACCCTGACAACCGTTCTACCTCCATGAATAAGTAAAGTTCTCAGGTAGGTATCACCCCGTTTACTGATGCCAAGCAAGGTCGGTGTACCACCTGTGGAGTGCTGTCTGGGTACCAACCCAAGCCAGGCAGCCAGTTCTCGGCCACTTTTAAATACCGATACATCGCCAATGGCCGCTATCAATGCCGTGGCGCTGAGCAGGCCAACACCTGGAATTGTGAGCAACCGCTGACAGTTCTGATTGATACTTGCAATAGTTTCCAGTTTCAGTTCCAGCTGCTGTATACGCTCATCCAGGTGAACCATCTCATCGTAGAGCATGCTGAGGAGTTCACGAAATAATACGGTTAAACCATTTTCGGCATCTTCTAGTATCGATGGAATATATTTCCGAATATAAAAAATTCCTTTGGGGATAATAATGCCATACTCCATCAGAAGCCCTCTGATCTGGTTAGCTTGAGCCGTCCTCCGGGAAACTGTTTGGCTACGCATTCTGTGAATACTCTGGATATCCTGTTGCTCTATACTTTTAGTTGGAACAAAGCGCATATTTGGACGCTGTACGGCTTCGCAAATAGCCTCTGCATCTGCCGCATCATTCTTATTTGACTTGATATACGGCTTAACAAATTGAGGCGCAATAATACGAACTGAATGCCCCAAAGCTGTGAATTGACGAAACCAATAATGAGCGCCTCCACAGGCCTCAATGCCAATAACGCAGGGTGAAAGATTAGCCATATAGGGCAATAGTTTCTGACGGCTGAGCTTCTTTCTGGTAACCGTTTTACCACTGCTGTCAACTCCGTGAAGCTGAAAGCTCATTTTACTCAGATCAATTCCGAGAGTGCATATCTGACCTTTGTTGCTATGATTGTTCATGGTTCGCTCCGTTTTTTTAATGATGTTGTTCGCACAACTCATCATGGCTCATTTGAAGCCGATTTAGGAGCGGGGCGGACCATTCCATTAGGTCTATAATTTATCATCATAATTCACTCAATAAAATTTCCGATCACCGTCTTTCCAAAAAATCATAATTACCCTCCAACAACTATTAATCATCACTCGCACTCCAAACTGTATATCTCTCAACTTCCTCCCTCAGGAAAAATCAGCGCAAGATTCAACTGCTGATTGCGTCGTTCCTTGCCATCCCAGGCCTGCTGATTTTTGCGTTCTATAAAACGTCTGGCTTCAACCGCGATGCCATGGAACAGTTTGCCGTTCAGCTCTTTGATCAGTGCGCCGGCCGATTCGTGGCTGTTGGTTTTGATCAGTAAAAAATGGTGTTCTGAATGGTCGTTTCGTCGGTGTGTGGAGTAGTCTATGCTCATCTCGTGATTGCCGAGAAAATGCTGAAGTTCGAGTAACGAGGCATCGCGTGGCAGGTTGCTGATAAAGATATGCATGGTTAGTGCCTCATCGAAACATGAAGAATAGTAGTTTGTTCAGTCTTCGGCCTGCGCTGAAAACCAGTGGTCACAATACTGCGCAATAGCGGTTCGACAGTGAGGCATAGATATCATCCCTGTATGACGCGCTATTTACATCCAGCACCCCCAGAAGTTCTTCCAGATATTCATTATCTTCCCGCCCATCCCACAGCTTTTGATACTCACCGCTTTTATAACCATGATCCTGGCGAAAGATATTGAGTACATTCTTGCCCACATAGCGTTCGTAGAGTTCATCGAAATCCATTTCCAGCTGTGCCATCAGGCCGGCGATGATGTCGAAGTGCGGGCTTTTATCCTGCAGGGTTTCCAGCGCGAGTAATTCGATGCTGGTTTTGATGTCGTCGGTGACGCGAGGCGTGGCAAAGTCGGCGACAATTTTTTCTGCGATTTCAGCTACCGGCTTACCGGAGCTGAGTTCCATACTCAGCATGAAGTGTACGATGTCGATGACTTCGAGCTTGACCTGGGCCAGATCCGGCTGCTGGTGTTTCCACCATTTCCAGCCGTAATGCTCGAGCATCTCCGAGGCCTCGATCCAGATCGCACGGTACCATGCAAAACCCTGGTTCGACCAGTCTGCATGTACCCAGCGGTTCATCTCGCCCTGCAGTTGCAGCATGGTGACGAGCTTTTTGTGGATCTCGCTCATCTCTGGACTGGTCGCTAAATCTTGCACTCTAACCCCTTTAGTTTTGTTTTGACGTTAATAACTGACGAAGCGATTGATACGAATCGTAGATTTCATTCAGTGTTCTGGATAGTTCCAGGTTGCCCGTATCCTGAATCGCATCATCCAGTTTATAGATGACGCCGTACATCGCATCAAGTCCATGGTTGATGCGTTTCACTTCAGTTTCATTTTCGCGATAGTCTTCCATTCCATTCCATTCCGTTCGCGTTCACTGGTCAATCCCAGTTTAACGCGCCTCCCGTCTGATACTCGGTGACCCGTGTTTCAAAGAAGTTCTTTTCTTTCTTCAGGTTGGCCTGTTCATCCAGCCACGGCAGGGTGTTTTCTGCGCCCGGAAACGGTTCCACATGATTCAGTTTCTTCGCGCGCCGGTTGGCGACAAAACGGAACTGGCCGATGTGGTCTTCGGCGTTGTAACCTAGGATCGGGTCGGGCAGCAGGAAGTTGGCATAGGCTATTTCGGCGGCTTCGGCTTCTTCCCACATGTGCTGGATCGCTTTCGGGTCGAGCTTGAGCTTTTCTTCCTGAATGATCTGGTTGCACACGCGGATTCCGAACGAGGCGTGTAGCACTTCGTCACGCATGATGTACTGGAACTGTTCGGCGGTGCCTTTCATCAGGCCGCGACGTTGCAGTGCGAAGATCGGGGTGAAGCCGTTGTAGAACCAGGTACCTTCGAAGACACCGGCGAAGAAGGTGTAGGCCATCACGAAGTTTTCCAGTTCGTCACGGTTGGTGAGGTCGATGTCGGCGCGCAGTACGGATTCGAGTCTACTGTTACACAGGTTGATCTTGTGGTGGATTTCGGGCACTACGCGATAACGGTTGTAGATTTCGCCCTGATCGAGTCCCAGGGTTTCGATGCAGTGCTGGTAGGTCCAGGTGTGCATCGCTTCTTCGTAGACCTGACGTGCCTGGTAGATCTGCAGCTCGGGCGCGGTCATTTTTTCCATCACCGCGAGGCCGATGTTACGCATCGCGAGGATGTCGGAGGTGGTCAGGTAGGACAGCACGTTGTCGTACACATGCCGTTCTTCCAGCGTCAGCTTGTGGTTGTAATCCTGGATATCCTGCGTCATGTTGACGTCGAGCGGGGTCCAGTGATTTTTGTTCGCGTTGAGGAAGTATTCCCAGGCCCACGGGTATTTAAACGGTGCCAGCTGATTGATATCGGCCATGCCGTTGACCACGCGCTTGTCTTCCGGGTTGATCGGCTTGGCGACCACCGGGTTGAGTGCCGGCCTTGGAATATCGAGCGGCTTGCTGGTCGCGCTTTTGGCGCTACGCTTGTCATTGCTGTTTGTGCTGGGCGCACTACCCGCAATAACCGGCGCAGTTTTAGGCGCGGGCGAGCTGATGACGGGTTCAGGTTGTGCTGGCGCTGCCAGTGGATCATCCCAATTTAACATAACTTAGTGTTCTCTCTGGTGGCGGGTTATTGGCAGGCGTCGCAGTCTGGATCAAGGATCGAACAGGCCTTTGGCATGTCATTCTCGACCGGGCTGGCTTCGCGTTCTTCACCGGAGGTTTTTTCCACCGCTGTGGCACCCAGCGAGCGCAGGTAGTAGGTGGTTTTGAGTCCACGCACCCAGGCCAGTTTGTACAGGTTGTCGAGCTTCTTGCCGGACGGTATCGCCATGTACAGATTCAGCGACTGACCCTGATCGATCCATTTCTGACGTCGTGATGCGGCTTCCACCAGCCAGCGTGAGTCGATTTCAAACGCGGTGGCGTAGAGCTTTTTCAGCGCATCCGACACGCGATCGATCTGCTGTACGCTGCCATCGTAGTATTTCAGATCGTTGATCATCACCTCATCCCACAGTCCGCTGGCTTTCAGGTCCTGCACCATGTAGGGGTTGATGACGGTGAATTCACCAGACAGGTTGGATTTTACGAACAGGTTTTGATACATCGGTTCGATCGACTGGCTGACGCCGCAGATATTGGAGATGGTTGCGGTGGGTGCAATCGCCATGGTGTTGGAGTTGCGCATACCGACTGTTATCACGCGTTCACGCAGGCTGTCCCAGTTCATAGTGCTGGACTGGTCCTGTTGCAGGTAATCGCCGCGCGCTTCCTTGAGTTGCTGGATCGAGTCGATCGGCAGGATGCCCTGGCTCCATAACGAACCGGCATAGCTGGAGTAGCTGCCACGTTCTTCGGCCAGATTGGTCGAGGCCTGAATCGCGTAGTAGCTGACCGCTTCCATCGACTGATCGGCAAACTCGATGGCCTGTTCGGAGGCGTAGGCCAGATGCTGCTTATACAGCGCATCCTGAAAGCCCATGATGCCGAGTCCGACTGGACGGTGGCGCAGGTTGGCGGTACGCGCCTGTGGCACGCTGTAATAGTTGTAGTCGATCACGTTATCCAGCATGCGCATCGCAGTATTGATGGTTTTTTCCAGCTTTTCCAGATCCAGACCGTGCTCGCCGACATGCTGCGGCAGATTGACCGAACCCAGGTTGCACACGGCGATTTCGGTGTCTGAGGTGTTCAGGGTGATTTCGGTACACAGGTTGGAGCTATGCACGACACCGGTATGCTGCTGCGGTGAACGCAGGTTGCAGGGATCCTTGAAGGTGACCCAGGGATGGCCGGTTTCAAACAGCATGCCGAGCATCTTGCGCCACAGATCGTTGGCCTTGATCTGACGGAACATCTTGATTTCGCCGCGCGCAACCCTGTCTTCGTATTTCAGGTAAGCCTGTTTGAAGGGCACACCGTACAGGTCGTGCAGTTCTGGCGCGTCATCCGGTGAAAACAGGGTCCAGCTACCGTTTTCGGCGACCCGCTCCATGAATAGATCGGGAATCCAGTTGGCGGTATTCATGTCATGGGTACGACGGCGCTCGTCACCGGTGTTCTTGCGCAGATCGAGAAAGTCTTCGATATCGATATGCCAGGTTTCCAGATAGGCGCACATAGCGCCCTTGCGTTTGCCACCCTGATTCACCGCTACTGCGGTGTCGTTGGCGACCTTTAGAAAAGGTACTACGCCCTGGGATTTGCCATTAGTGCCCTTGATGTGCGAACCCATACCGCGCACGCGGGTCCAGTCATTGCCCAGGCCGCCGGCAAACTTGGATAGCAGAGCGTCATCCTTGATCGCGCTGAAGATGCCGTCCAGATCATCCGGTATTGTGGTCAGGTAGCAGCTGGAAAGCTGTGGTCTTAAGGTGCCGGAGTTAAACAGGGTCGGCGTGCTGCTCATGAAATCGAACGAGGACAGCAGGTTGTAGAATTCAATCGCACGGGTTTCGCGATCCACTTCATTGATCGCCAGGCCCATCGCGACGCGCATGAAGAAGGCCTGTGGCAGCTCGAAACGGGTATCGGCGGAGTGAATGAAGTAACGGTCATACAGGGTTTGCAGGCCGAGGTAAGTGAACTGGTGATCACGTTCCGGCTTGAGTGCTGCAGTCAGTTTTGGCAGGTTGAACTTGAGCAGTTCACGATCCAGCAGTTCCAGTTCAACCGCTTTTTTCAGGTATTGTACAAAGTATTCTGGATAACGCTGCTGCATTTCATGGTAGGTTGCATTCGGACTGCCATCCTTGATGAAGCTGAGGGATTCGGTGCGCAGGCTGTCGAGTAGCAGACGGGCGGCCACCTGCGAGTAATCGGGCTCGATATCGATCAGTGAGCGTGCACTCATCACCAGCATCGGGCATACATCGCGTTCTGACACGCCATCGAACAGATTGCGCAGGGTATCGCGATACACGCGCTCGGCATCGGTCGTGTCCAGGCCTTCGCAGGCGTCGCGGATAATCTGTTTCAGACGTTCTGTATTGAGTGGTTCGAGCTGACCGTTGAGCTGTTTGACCTGGATGAAGGTTTCCTGCTGCGGCTGCGCAGAGCTGATTTCACTGCTCTGGGTAGAGGCACGCTTTTTGGTCTGTTCTTCGCGATACAGTACGTAGGAACGCGCGACTTTCTGTTCGCCATTGCGCATCAGTGCCAGTTCGACCTGATCCTGAATGTCTTCGATCATGAACGTGCCGCCATTCGGCTGCCGACGCTTCAGGGTGTCGACCACCAGTCGGGTCAGACTGGCAACCGTTTCATGCACGCGTGAAGAAGCCGCCGCCTGACCGCCTTCGACCGCAAGAAAAGCCTTGGTCATCGCGACCACGATTTTATCCTTGTCAAAGCCGGTCAGTTTGCCGTTACGTCGTAATACGTTGTAATGGCTGCCCGCGTTTTTGTGCGCGGTTTCCTGCTCGCTCTGAGTCAGGTCGATGTTCGCGCTACCCTGTTTGTCGGTCAATGGGGATTCAATATTTTGCATGTTTGCCTGGTCCTGGTCGGTGATTGTGTTAAATATGGTCTCATTCGGCAGTCTTTCTCCGGTTACACAATGCAATCGATAACAGGGTGAACTGTTAAGCACGGTAACGGGTGTAAGAGTGATGCCTTAATATCAGGGTGCGTGACTCGAAGCCGATGCTGGCAAAATCTGCCGCATACCTGTGTAGATTCGAGTGTCGGTTATAGAAATGCCAGCTGAGTCGCTGTTTATAACCTGTAATAGTTATACCTGCTGCCCCTGAATGATACCCTGTTCGATATCTATAAACACTATATAATGTGCTTTTGACTCAGGTCAAGTACATTATGTTGTGTATTGGTCTGTGGCTAAGCACTGCATAAGCTGTGGATAAAATGTGCAAAAAACAAAAAATGGCTATACAAAAGGCTTTGCGCGTAATCTTCGGTTTCTCTAATATTCGAGAAAATAATGAGCACTGCGGTTTTGATAAAAAAATTCAATAACCGAAAGCGATGATAAACCTCTGGAAAGGCCGATGAAAGAACACAGTAAAAACCAGCCGTACAAACTGGGGATCGATCTGGGTGGCAGCAAAATTGAAGCGCTGCTGCTGGATCACGCGGGTGAAATGCTATGGCGTGAACGTTGCGCGACTCCGGCACAGGATTATCGGGCGATTCTGGACGCCATCCAGCAGTTGACACTTCAGGCTGAAGCGGTCGCCGGGCAAAACCTGGCGGTGGGTATAGGCACCCCTGGGGCGATATCAGCGCAGAGTGGTTTATTGCGCAATTCGAATACGGTGTGTATGAATGGCCAGAGTCTATACCATGATCTACAACAGCTACTGCAACGTCCACTGCGTGTTCAGAACGATGCCAACTGTTTTGCACTGTCGGAAGCGACAGATGGCGCGGCGGCTGATTATTCGATGGTATTTGGGGTCATCATCGGCACCGGTACCGGGGGTGGTGTGGTGTGGGACAAAAAGCTGTTGAGTGGGCGCCATACCATCGCCGGCGAGTGGGGACATAATCCGCTGCCGTGGCTACAGCCGTTTGATGTGCTGCGTGACTGTTACTGCGGAAAGCAGGGTTGTATCGAAACTTTTCTGTCGGGGCCGGGGTTTGCGGCGAATGCCAGTGCACTCGTCCAGTTGAATATGAACAGTCGGCAGATCGTGACGGCCGCCGAGCAGGGCGACGCGATCGCTGCTCAGCAACTGGAGCATTACTACGATCAACTGGCACGTGCGCTGGCGCATGTGATCAATATCCTCGACCCGGATGCGATCGTGCTGGGTGGGGGCATGTCGAATATCGCTGGCATCTATACTGAAGTGCCGCCGCGACTGCAGCGCTATGTATTTTCCGATTATGTGGATACGCCGTTGCTGGCACCGAAGTATGGTGATTCGAGCGGGGTACGTGGTGCGGCCTGGCTGTGGCTCTGAAACTATCAAACTGCTGAATCAGCATTTTTTAGCCTGTTCGAAGTTGGAAAAAGCTTTAACCACGAAGCGCACGAGGTGCACGAAGAGATAATATGGATGGTACTTAGTAATGTGACCTGTCTATTTTCAGGCGGCATTAATATGGATTTTAAGCTCACCTGGTGTGTACTTAGAGATGAAACTGTATAGAATTTAATATAACTAAATAGCTGTAAAACAGACAAATAGTATGCAAAACCCAAACTTATAAACATCAAACCAGAAAAAAATAATGAGTGAATTCCTGAGCAAATATCGAGGCTTTCTGGCCGGCGTCATGAAATGGGACGATCTAAGCGCACTGTGGCTGCAGATTCGACGACAGCCGGAGAGTCGCTGGTACGTTTACGCGATCGGTGAGCCGGTGCCGGAGTCGCCTGCCAGTGACGAACAGCTGGATCAGTTCATCGATTCCATTGACCGCCTGTTACACGAGGAACATGAGCATGATTACTGTGGCATCGTGTATGTGGATAATGTGACATCCCCGACCTTTGTCAAGATTTATGATCCGAATAACCTGGGCGTGGTATGTGGTTACAGCGATAACCCGCCTTTACCCGGCTGGGTGATGAGCCATCTGGCACCGGTCGATCTGCAGCAGGCATTTCCACCGCCAGCCAATCGTAAACGCTGGTGGAAGCGAATTTTTTCCTGATTGTTGATCAGGTCGTCTGATCTGAGCCTGTATTTTGGCAATCTGCAGGTTCAGCTAACAGGAATGTTAAATTCGGATACAGAGGTCGTCATACCAGACCTGATCTGGACTCCATCGATCCGCTTGCAGGGCTTAAAGTGGAATGGTGTTTGGTGAAGCATCGTCGTAGTTAAAGCAGTTTACGCTGTCTCGTTGAAAGTCCCTCTAGCAGTATAAGCAATTTATGCGATCTCGTTGAAAGTCCCTCTCGCACGTCCTTGTGCTTCGGGACATAAGCACGTCCCTTTGCAGATACTGCTCCTGCGCGTCCATGCGCTGGCAGCATAAGCACATATCCCTGTGCAAACACCCTTCTCGGCCTTCCGTGGCCTTCAGGGTATAAGCACATCACTGTGCAAACACCCTTCTCGCCCGTCCATGGACTTCTGGGTATAAGGCCATCCATGGCCAAAAAAAACCGCCCTCGGGGGGGGCGGTTAACTAAACTCAGGAGCTTTTCTGAGTTCAGGTACAGGTTCTTTGTGGGCAATGAGTAAAGTGTAGCGGGACAGGGGTGTTGTTGTGTGACGCTACTCACATGCTGTCGATGATGGATAATCGGCTTGTTGTAAAATGTGAAGCTGTCTACACTTTGAAGCCTGTTACACATTGTATTTATCGATCTAGAGCTTCACTATCGCGCTTTATCGATTTCATTCGCCAATCTGCAGGAATTTAAAAAACCATGAAAATAGCTTCACACCAACCTCTGACCCGTAAAACACGCATCATCGCTACGCTGGGTCCGGCTACCAGTGAGGAGGATACGCTGGTTAAACTGCTGCTGGCGGGGGTGAATATTATTCGTCTGAATATGTCGCATGGCAGTCATCCAGTGCATCGCAGCAGTTTCGAGATGGTGCGCAAGGTTTCGGCCAGAATGAATTTGCATGTGGCGATTTTTTGCGATCTGTGTGGCCCGAAAATCCGTGTCGGGGTGCTGGAGGGCGGTGAAATGCTGTTGAAGTCACGAGCTAAGGTGATCGTCACGACGCGCGCGGTCACCGGCAAGGATGGGGTGATTCCGTGCCAGTACCTGTCGCTACATAAAGATGTTAAGAAAGGCGATCGTATTTTGCTGGATGACGGCAAGATGGAGCTGAAAGTGATCTCGGTCGAGCAACGTGATATCAGCTGTAAGGTGGTTTACGGCGGTGTGTTGAAGGATAAAAAGGGGATCAACCTGCCGGATAGCCAGGTTTCGTCGTCTTCATTGACTGCAAACGATAAAAAAGATGTGCTGTTTGCGCTGGAGATGGATGCGGATTTCATCGCACTCAGTTTTGTGCGCAGCGGCAAGGATATTCTGCAGCTGAAACGTTTCATGCAGAAGCAGGGGAAGGTGCTGCCGATTATTGCCAAGATCGAAAAGCCGGAAGCGCTGGTTAACTTTGATGAAATCATGCGTGAGTCTTATGCGATTATGGTGGCACGCGGTGATCTCGGTATTGAGATCGATGCTGCCCAGGTGCCCATCGTACAGAAGGATTTGATCAATCGGGCGCGCATCGCCTGCCGTCCGGTGATCGTGGCGACCCAGATGATGGAGTCGATGATCAACGAGTCACGCCCGACCCGTGCCGAAGTTGGCGATGTCTCGGGTGCGGCAATGAATGGAGCCGATGCGGTGATGCTATCGGGGGAAACCTCGGTCGGTAAGTATCCGGTGCAGGCAGTGAAATATATGGATCATATTCTGCACGAAATGGAAAAGTGGCAGCGTTCACATCCGCAAAGCCTGCAGTCGGTCGATATGCAGGTGACGCAATCACCGCGCCGCGCACTGGCGAATGCGGCGGTCGGTATCGCCCGAGATCTGGATCTTCTCGGCCTGTTTATCCCGACCACCAGCGGCACCACTGCCGGTGTCGTGGCGGCGTTTCGACCCTCATCACCGATCATCGGCATCTGTCCGGATCTAAAAACAGCCAGAATTCTGATGCTGCACTGGGGGGTTGCCCCGATGGTCATGCCGGAAGTGCAGGGCAGTGACTGGGAAGCCATGAGCCGTGATATTGCGCGTAAAATTAAGATAAAACTGGCGGGTCAGTCGGTGGCGATACTGTCGGGTTTCGGTAAGCGTTCGGATAATAATCAACCGGTGTTAAAAATATTGAGGTTTTGATGCGTTTTTTTCTATCCATTCTACTGTTGTTGCTGACCGCCTGTGACCGCCTGTGAGCGCCAGCAGGCCGAGTTCCCTGAGACGCTGGTGGTGGTGACGCGTAATGCGCCAACCACCTGGTATGAAGACCGTGAAGAGGTTGCCGGTCCAGAGTTCGATCTGGTCGCCGCTTATGCCAGTTATCATGAGACGCCGTTCCGCTTTGTGGTGGTGGATACTATCGATGAAGTTTTTCTGCTGTTAAAACAGGGTAAGGCGCATATTGCAGCGGCAGGCTTAACCCTGACCGAAAAGCGTGTGCAGCAGGGCTATGTGTTTGGCCCGGAGTATTACCAGGTTCAGCAGCAGGTGGTGTGCCGACGCGATAATGGATCGGTTCCGCGTAAGATTGAAGATCTGGTGGGCAAAAATATTGAAGTGATTGGGAGCAGCAGTTATGTCGAACGACTACAGGAACTGAGCCAGCAGATACCCGATTTAAAATGGACCGAGGTGAATGATGCGGGCACCGAGCAGTTGCTGGAAAAGGTCTGGCTGAAACAGATTGACTGTACCGTGGCGGATTCGAATATTGTCAGCATCAACCGGCGTTACTATCCCGAACTGCTGGTGGCGTTTCCACTGGCTGAAAATCAGTCGCTAGCCTGGATACTGGCCGACAACTGGAAGCATCTGGGTTCGGATCTGGAGAGCTGGCTGGAGCAGATCGAGCAGAACGGAGACCTGGCCGCGATACTGGATAAATATTATGGGCACGTTGACATCTTCGATTATGTCGATATGCGTCAGTTTATCAGCCGCATTAAATCGCACCTGCCCAAATACCGCGAAGACTTTATGCGCGAAAGCGAGGTTGCTGGAGTCGACTGGACATTGCTGGCGGCGCAGGCCTATCAGGAGTCGCACTGGAATCCACATGCGAAAAGCCCGACCGGGGTGCGTGGGTTGATGATGCTGACACTCAACACCGCAAAATCGGTAGACGTAAAAAACCGCCTGGATGCCAAACAGAGTATTCGGGGCGGGGCGAAGTATCTGGCTCGAATGATCCAGCGTGTTCCTGATTCGGTGCAGGGGGATAATCGGCTGTGGCTGGCTCTGGCAGCCTATAACATTGGATTTGGGCATTTGCAGGATAGCCGGGTTCTGGCCGAACAGCTGGGTAAAAACCCGGATAGCTGGATCGAACTGAAACAGGTGCTGCCGCTGCTGTCGCAGAAAAAACACTACAAACAGTTGAAGTATGGATATGCCAGGGGTACCGAGCCGGTGACGTATGTGCAGCGTATCCGGGATTATCAGCAGGTGCTGTTACAGAGTTTAAAATAGGCCGGACACACCGGGGCTATATGAATACCGAACTGGCTATTTTTGTCGCTCTGATCGCTGCCGGAGCGGGGAAGCTGGTTGAATGCCGGGGTTATCGGATTACCAGCAAACGATGCAAGCCGCTGCGACTGGTATAGGTTGTTGAGTAAGGGGAATGGGGTCAATGCAAGCTGGCATCGGCTAGAATAGGATGCTGAACGCAGCTGTCAGTCGTTGCGGTCGGCAGGTTTAATGGCCTATGCGACACCCTGTTGACGGGGTTGTGGCCAGGTATGGAAATTTTACCCACTCTGGAACGGTTTATAGCCGGGCGGGAAATTGTATTGCCGCCGCTGATGATTGAGGTTACCTATAAACGTCTACTGCTAACCTTGAACTCAGGGTGCGAGACGGTTGATTTCCCAGTTATCGTCGGCACTGCGGGTATACTGGAAGCGATCGTGTAAACGGTCCGGCTGCCCCTGCCAGAACTCGATTGTGGACGGTTTTACGCGGTATCCACCCCAGAACTCTGGCAATGAAATCTCACCCTCTGCAAAGCGCTGGCGGATTTCTTCCAGCTTACTCATTAACAGGGAGCGTGAACTGATGATCGAGCTTTGTGCGGACACCCAGGCACCGAGCTGGCTGCCTCTCGGCCGGGAAAGAAAGTAACGCAGTGATTCACTGCTTGGGATACGGTGAGCCTGGCCGGTAATCTTGACCTGTCTTTCCTGTGCCAGCCACGGAAAAAGTAACGCCACGTTTGGGTTTTCTGCGATCTGGCGGGCTTTCTTCGATTCGTAATTAGTGAAAAATACGAAACCCTGCTGGTCATAGATTTTTAACAGCACGGTACGGATAGTCACTATGCCATGGCGGTCGGCGGTGGCCAGACTCATCGCGCTCGGGTCTTTCAACTCGGTCTGGCGAGCCTGTGCGAACCAGTGATCGAACTGCATAATGGGGTCGGGGTTCATTTCTTTGCGAGATAAACCTGTCTGACTGTTGTAGTCTCTTCTTAAGTCACCTATATCCATAACCGTAATGTGTCCGGAAAAAAAGAGTGCGCAGCATACTTTTTGTTCTGACTTGCATCAACCGGATTTCGTTATTGCGGCTGAGATATGCGGATATCCGCTGTTGGATGATGCTGCAGAATACTATTGCTGATACGTTCAACTTCTGTTTTTGGCGTGTCCACCATCAGCAGAATGTCACCATGATCGATTTCCCGCTTGAAATTATCCAGCTGGTGATTGTGTTCATGACCCTTCACCAATCCCAGGATGACGACTCCAAATCCGATGCCGGCCAGGGTGCCAATCAACAGGGCGTTCAGGCCCAGCTCCAGTCCGCCGGGTGGAAATAGCAGTGTAAACAGGCTCCCGGAAAAGCCTGCCAGGCCGCCTAGAATGGTTCCCCAGATCAGTCCACTGGCAAGTTCTGTTCTTTGCCAGATGGTTGCCTGTGGAAATCCTTTCAATGAGTATTCGATGCTGGCTACGACATGTAAATGGGACGCTGCAATTCCCTGCTGCTGTAGTTCAGCAATAATAACTTCAGTGAGGGGCAGACTGGGTATTAAAAAATTGATACGACGCATTTTTTTTTCCTGTTGATAAGGCCGTAACAAAATAGCTTTGACCCGAATCGATAGTACCGAAGTGTAACGCTTATATGAGTAAAATTAACAGATTCATGCGCAGCTAGAATTGATATGGAGCAAACATATATCGTTTATTTGTATCGGCGATAGAGTTGAAAAATGAGAAATCAATTTCAATTTAACTATTTATTGAAGGTATTTAATCCAAACTCTAAAAATCTCTACTATATTCATTGATTGTGTATAATTTCTGAAAATTGATTGTATTAAATATGGCATCGCAGCAAAGAGTCGAGGTACTGGATTTCGGAGGAACTGATAATATCGATCTGCTGATTAGTGAGGTTGATAAACTGGTCAGTTTGCCGGATGTCTATTATCGACTCGAAACCCTGATTGAACATCCCGGTTCGTCTATTGCTGATTTTTCCAAGGTGTTATCCAGTGACCCCGACCTTTGTGCTCGCCTGCTAAGCCTGGCGAATAGTGCGTTCTATAGCTTTCCTGCCAGTATCGAGTCGGTGGATAAGGCGATTCAAATCATCGGTGTGCGTCAGGTACGTGAACTGGTGCTGGCCACCAGTATTCTGAATGTATTCAATAAAATGCCATTAGGCATGATAAACATGAGGTTGTTCTGGGAACACTCTATCGCAGTTGGAGTGATGGCAAAATCGATCGGCCAGTATTGCAATATTAGTCAGCCAGAGCGTTTTTATGTGGCCGGGTTGTTGCACGATATCGGTCGACTGGTGTTTTTTCTGAAATTACCGGGCCTGATGCACGATCTATTATTACTGCGGGAGTCTCGTGAAGAGTCGCTGTATGTACTGGAGCTGGAAAGTCTAGGCTATAGCCATGCTGAGGCGGGCGGTCGCCTGCTGGAGAACTGGCGCGTACCACTGTCGATACATGAACCGGTCAGCTTTCATCATAAACCTGATCTATCGCTTGAGTTCCCGCAGATAACGGCTGCGGTACATGTTGCTGATTTCTGGGTTAACAAGCAGCAGATGGGCAGTAGTGGCGACCGTTTTGCTTTACCGCTCTATCAGTCGGCATTGAAACTATTAAAATTACAGAGTTATGAGCTGGAAGAAATCTGGATTCTGGCAGAGGATGCGATGAAGGATGTGATGCATCAATTTTTAAGTCAGTAGGCAAAAAAAAAGCTTCAATTAATGAAGCTTTAAAACTAACACGTCCCTGTGTTAAAGAGGAGATAAAACATGGGGGAGTAGATTAATCCTGAGCTTCGAGCTCAACTTCATCGATGACGCCATCAGCTGGAGCATTATCGGTTAACTTGACGAAAGTACCGGTTGCCAGCTGATTATAAAAAACAGGTGCCGTGATAACCGCTTCCAGACTGTTTTTATAGACCGCCGTTGAACCCACAACGAAGGTCTGACCGAACATGGTGACGCTTTGAACAGTAGCATCGAAAGATTCAACCGGTCCCTGCAGTCTGGAATCATCAGTATTATCCTTTTTCAGCTCTACTGCGTTGATCACTGATGTGCCATCAAAGAAGGCTTTTACTTCGACAAAATCACCGGCGACCAGCTGGCTCAGTGTGATGGCCTGATTATTAACCTTGTCATCCAGTTTGGTTTGCTGATTGACCCGGACCGTGATGTTATCGCTGCCGCCAAACAGATTGAAGCTGGCGCTGCCACTGGTAGCGTTAATGGAGCTGATTTCTGCAAAAACCTTGATTTTCTGGCCTCTGAGTTTGATCTTGTCGGCAAACAAGGTTCCACCTACCAGTGATCCTTCCGCTTCTACCTTGATGCCATCGGCCAGGGTCAAGGTTGATGGAGTGAATACCGGTGCTGCGGAAAAATCGATCAACTGGCCCTGAATCGTGAAAGTGCTGGCGGCAGCATTGTAGTCTGCCACGAACCCTTCGATTTCGACTTCATCGGCATTGTCACCCAGAGTATCTTCTCCAGACTCAATTTTGGCGGCTACCAACGCATCACCCGCGCCGTTTAACAGGCCTTTGACTTCTACATACAGGCCATTGCTTAGGGCGCTGATGCTATCATCCAGTATGGTGGAACTGTACTGGATGTTAAAATCCCGGATCGTGAAAGTGTTCGGTGTAGCATCCAGATTAGCAATCACACCCTTGATTTCGACCTGATCGATAGCCGGGATGAAGGTTCCGCCTGGCTGTCTTTCAATAAAGGTTGCGCTGATGCCGGTGCTGGAAAGCAGGCCACTCACTTCGATAAAATCAGTGTTTGCCAGATCGGTCAGTGTGAGACCCTGATCGAAGCGTGTATCGGCATTGATTTCAACCTGCTGGCCCAGAATAGTCATCGTCGCCAGAGTCGGGTCTGTCGCATCAATCGCCAGATTGCTGACAGGTCCTTTCAGTTCATTCTGATAAATCAAACTGGTAGCGGTGCCGGTAACGCCGTCATCATTGACCGTGCCGTTAATCTTGACGCGCATGCCGATGCGTAAATCATCCTGGCTGGCAGTCGGATTATCATCGACGTTCATGCTGGTGGTAGTGGTTTCGAATTTCACACCATTCACATACACACTGCCGAAACCGGTGATGATGCCGGAGGAGATACGGCTGGCCCTTGGCAGGGAGTCTGATGAGTCATCGCTACTGCTGCCGCCGCAACCGCCGATGATTAATGTGGTGGTGATTAATGCCGGTAAAAGAGCTTTTTTAAAGGGTGTATTCATTGAAGTAATTCCTCGTTTGGTTAAGATTTTTGGATACCGCGTATCCGATAATTGGGAATATAGTCCCAAATTAAAAAGGATGCAAACTTATTTGCTGGTTTGGTAATTGTTCACAATTTACTCAGGATGATTCCGGCTGAGGGTAGTTTTTACGCGGCTGGATTAAGCTATGAGGGTTGTATTATAGCAGGAACAGGGTTGCCATACCGAGAAAGGCGAGGATACCGATCACATCGGTAAAGGTCGTTAATACCACACTGCCTGCAAGCGCCGGGTCAACTCCGATTCTTTTTAGCAGTACGGGGATGATGGCACCGGCATACGCACCCGCCAAAAGATTGATGACCAGTGACAGCGCAATGATCCAGGCCAGATTAAAGTCTTCAAACCAGAGGATGGTAAAGGCGGCGACGACGGCTGCCCATAACAGGCCATTGATCAGGCCGACCGTGATTTCCTTTTTGACCAGGCTGTTAAAATTGGAACTGCCGAGCTGGCCCAGCGCCAGACCCCGTATCACCAGCGTCAGGGTCTGTGATCCGGCAATGCCTCCCATGCTGGGCACGATGGTGAGCAGGATCGCCAGTGCAACGATCTTGTCCAGTGCATTTTCGAACAGTCCGATCACCGAGGCGGCCAGAAAGGCGGTGAGCAAATTGAATCCCAGCCATACCGCCCTGCGTCTAGAGCTGCTCCAGATCGGCGAAAACAGGTCTTCATCTTCGTGCAGGCCAGCCATGCTGAGTACGGAGTTATCGCCCTCTTCACGAATAACATCGACCACGTCATCGATCGTGATACGTCCGAGCAGGCGGCCATTTTCATCGACCACGGCGGCGCTGATCAGGTCATTGTCTTCAAAGATGCGCGCAACATCATCGTCGATCAGCTGTGCCTGCAACGGCAGGATGTCGATATTCATCACCTGTTCGACTCGGATTTCGGTGTCGCTGGTTAACAGCCTGCTCAGGGAGAGTGTACCGATCAGTTTGTCATAACGATCGGTTACGAAGAGCTGATCGGTATGAGCCGGTAATTCTCCGCGTATACGCAGATAACGCAGTACCACGTCGAGTGTTACGTCGGCACGAATCGTAATCGGGTTGAGATCCATCAGCCCGCCGGCAGTATCTTCCGGGTAGGCCAGCACCGATTCCAGTTTTTCGCGTTTTTGCTGATCCAGTATAAATAGTACGCTGACCAGTTTTTCTGCTGGTAGAGAGAGCATCAGGTCAGCCTGATCATCCACATCCGGTAGCGTATCGATGATTTCTGCAATTTGCTTTGAACTGAATTTTTTCAGTTTCTGCTGTCGCACTTCATCGCTGGTTTCGAGTAGAACAGGGCCCAGGTTAAACGGGTATACCTGCGGCCAGATCTGTTCGCGTTGCGAGGAAGGAGTGGAGTCAAGAATGTCCGCGATCTGGGCAATATTGATCCGATCCAGAATCTGCGCTATTGCGGAAGAATCAGACTGTTCGAGTGCTGAAGAAATATCCTGCCGGAGGTTTTCCGTGATCAGATCAGGCATAAGGGTAGCCAGAAAAAATTAACCTCTAAATTTTAGCAAAGTTCTGTTTTATTTGCGGAACTATTAAATCGAAATTGGAGAGACTGGTCGAGTGGTTAGTATCGATAAGGCTGACGGCTTACTCTTCTTCGTCAAAGCGATTATTGATCAGCTTGACGATGGCTTCGAAACAGGCTGTTTCATCGTCACCGTCAATCTCCAGCTTAATCAGGGTGCCCTTGCTCGCCGCCAGCATCATAACGCCCATGATGCTTTTTGCATTGACCCGGTTACCCTTGTTATCGAGATGCACTGAACTGCCAAATTGAGAGCATAGATTAACCAGCTTGGAAGCGGCTCGTGCATGTAACCCGAGTTTATTAATGATGGTGATGTCTTGAGTAATCATAGTAATAGCAGTTGTATTGTTTTATTGCTGATGCTGAAATTTCAGTAAATCAGTTTGCGGGTCATTATCTGGCGCATCAATATACAACAGATATATTATTTAGCCTATTACGCTTTTAGCTTAAATCGACAGGCCGTCTTCTTCCTTGCTGATACCCTTATTGGCACCCTGGATTGCACTCAGCGCCATTTCAGGAAGACTCTGTTCGTCATAGTTGATGATCCGGATCAGCATCGGAAGGTTGAGCCCCGTCACTATTTTTACGTTATGGTGATTAGCAAAATAATGTGCCAGATTGCTTGGGGTTGCACCGAAAATATCGGTCAGTATTAAGACTCCCTGACCCTTGTCCAGGGTATCGATGTCAGATTTTATCTGATCGGCATACCTGCCCAGTTCTGCCGCAATCAGGTCTCCCGGAATTCCCACCGTACGGATGGTTGCCACACATTTCCCGACTATGGTTTCAGCGGTTTTTAGCATTTCCTTGCCAATATTGTTGTGAGTGACGATCAGGATGCCGGTCATTAGTCAAACTCCCGGTGTCTGATCGATACGTTGTTTCGATTTTTTTGCAATGCGGATGCGATTTTTTGTACCAGATAGACGGATCGATGCTGGCCACCGGTACAGCCGATGGAGATGGTCATATAACTACGCCCTTCTTTTTCAAAGCAGGGTATCCATTGCTGCAGAAAGTTTACTATCGACTGTTCCATATCATTCACTTCAGTGAATCCTTCCAGATAGTCAATAACCGGCTTATCTTTACCGGTAAAAGGACGCAAATGACCCTCCCAGTGGGGGTTTGGCAGGCAGCGCACATCAAACATAAAGTCGGTATCGGCCGGCAGGCCATGTTTAAAACCAAACGATTGAATCAGTATCGCCATCGAGTCGATGTTGCCGTTCAACAGTCGATTGTTAATGATATGGCGTAGTTCATGCACGTTGAGCTGGGTGGTGTCGATGGTGATATCCGCTTTGGAGGATATGCTTTTAAGTATGCTGCGTTCCATATGTATCGCTTCCTCCAGTGGCAGGCCCTTGCGCGAAAGAGGGTGTTTGCGCCGGGTTTCACTGAAGCGGGTGAGCAGCTTTTCGACTTTGGAGGTCAGGAACAGGATTTCTACCTTGACATCAAGGGCCTGAATTTCGGAAATGATACTATCGAAATGAACAATATCCTGGATATTGGCGCGTGCATCGATGGCGACTGCGATCAGATCGTATAGCGCCGGTTTACTGGTTTTCATGGAGTGGACAAAATCAGTCAATAGACCGACTGGCAGATTATCCACGCAGAAATAACCGGCATCTTCAAGTGTGTGTAGCGCGATGGTTTTGCCGGAACCGGAAAGTCCGCTCACAATCACCAGTCTCATTGAATTTTCTCCTGCATCAGGCAGATTCGTGTGGGTATAAAGCCCAGATCTTGACCTGGGTATTTTGCTGCTGATAGTAGCGCGTTGATTTTCATCTAACTATGTCCTGCATCACTGTTTAGATTAAATCTATAACTGGCTCTTGGTATTTGCCAGAATGGCGAGTCGCTGTCGTTCGATAAAATCCTCTGCCGCATTATAGCCGCTCAGTTTTTGCTGATGATTACGCGCGGCAGCTTCGACCAGTACGGTCAGGTTGCGGCCAGGAGAGACGGGCAGGGTCATTTCAGGAATCGCAGTGCCCAGAATGGTTCTGGTTTTATGGGTGTCACCCAGGCGGTCAAACTGGTGGCTGTTTTCTGAGGTGTAGTGAATCATATTCACGATCATACGCAGTGTTTTGTTTCTACGTAGAGCATTACTTCCGAACATGGCGCGTATATTCAGGATACCAACGCCACGCACCTCGATGAAATCGTTGGACAGTCCAGGGTGAATGCCGTCAATCACCCCCGGTGCTAATCTTGAGAACTGGACAATGTCATCGGCAATCAGGCGATGACCTCGGGAGATCAGTGACAGAGCGAGTTCTGACTTTCCTACGCCACTATCGCCGACAATCAGGGTACCGACGCTATACACCTCGATAAATACACCATGCATGGTCGTGGTTTCGGATAATGCCTGATTCAGGAAATAGCGTAAATTACTGAGTAGCGGGGTATCTTCCAGCTCGGAGCGGAAGATCGCGATAGCGGCTTTGCTACAGTACTTGATGGTCGAGTTCGACAGTGAAGCGCGCTGACTTAATATCAGACTGCAAACTGACTGCCGAAATAGCTGCCCGAGCAGGTTGTGCTGGTTTTCGGAACTCATGGAGGCCAGATAGTTTGATTCGTGAACGCCGATCACGGCAACGCTGGCGGGTCGAATGAGATTCAGGAAATCGGCGGTTTCATAGTTTCCGCTATCTTTTGAGGGGGAATGAATCTCCTTTTCCATGCCGACCTGTCCGGAAACAAAAGACAGCTGCAGACGTTTCTGGAAACGCTGATGAAACTCTCGAATGCTGAGGCTGATGGACATGGATATTCAATCCTGACCCGCTAGTTTAAAGAAGGGGTAACATAAGAACAAATCGGAACCGGGTTTTCAAGCGAAACATCGAAAACTCAGGGTTAAAAACTAATCTCAGCTTATTTGAACTGTTCCAGCTCAGCCTGCTGAATATGGCTGATGATTTCGAGAGCGGAGCTGCTAACGCGGATTTTATCGGTGACGGTCTTCTGGCTGAAAATTCTGGCCAGAGCGGCAAGGATCTGAAGATGTTCCTCGGTTGACTCTTCCGGAATAAATAAGGCAAAGATTAAATCTACACTCTGTTTGTCGATGGCATCATAGTTGATACCTTCATCCAGCTTTACCAGGCAGGCATGGGCCTCTTTCAGATTGTCCAGACGCGCATGCGGAACGGCAATGCCCTGTCCAAGGCCGGTGCTTCCGAGTCGTTCTCGTTCCAGCAGTTTGTTGTAGATAGCATTTTGTGGCAGTTCAAGTTCTTCAGCCGCTTTTTCGGCGATAAACTCAAGTAAACGTTTTTTACTTGTAATATCGGCCTGACTGAAAATACGATTTTCCACTAAAAGCGAAGTTATGGACATGGTCGTTACATGTTAAATTTTATTGCGGGCATGTTAGCTAAAAAAATATTCCATGCAAGATAAAAAATCAGGGAGAACGAATTCTCCCTGATTTTATGTTCAGGCCATTTCGGTGAGATTTCCTTTCACGCGGTGACTTTTCATTTTTTCTTTATGCTTTTTCCCCTGTCGATCCAGTTTATCGACCATCCCGTCGATAGCTGCATACATATCTTCCTGTTCATCATCGGCATACATGTTACCGCCGCTGACATGCATGGTGGCTTCTGCCTTATGACGCATTTTCTCTACGGTTAAAACCACGTGAATATCAAGCGCCTGGTCAAAATGTCTGTCCAGTCTTTCAATTTTCTCATTGACGTAGTTTCTAAGAGAATCCGTGATGTCAACATGGTGACCGCTTAGACTTACTTGCATAAGATACCTCCTGAAGGTTACTAATTTCTCAACTTTACAGGTTGAGAGGTTGTGACAGTGATGTTTGATTAACTGTCATTTAACTGATCAAAAAAAACGTAATTAAACGGTTTAAATTGTCAGTCACAATATCTCAAAAGAGACGTTTACGCTCGTTGGATGGCGGTATGTTCATCGCTTCACGATATTTTGCAATCGTGCGTCGTGCGACGTTGATACCCTGGTCATCCAGCAAAGCGGCAATCTTGTTATCACTTAACGGTTTTTCGGGCTTTTCAGCAGAGATCAGCTTTTTGATAATCGCTCTGATAGCCGTAGCCGAGCATTCCCCTCCATCCGCAGTACCAACGTGGCTGGAAAAGAAAAATTTAAACTCCAGGATGCCCCGCGGAGTGTGCATGAACTTCATCGTGGTTACCCTGGAAATGGTGGATTCATGCATTTCCAGTTCTTCGGCAACATCTCTTAACACCATCGGTTTCATCGCTTCATCACCGAATTCAAAATAGCCCTTCTGCCGTTCTACAATCGATGTGGCGACCCGCAGCAGGGTGTCGTTGCGACTTTGCAGGCTTTTTATAAACCACTTGGCTTCCTGAATATGGTCACGCAGGTAATTATTCTGTTCGCTATTAACGCCGCGCTTAACCAGCTTCGAGTAGGTTTCATTGACCCGCAGACGCGGTGCATTTTCGCGGTTTATCTTTACCGACCATTGCCCGTTAACTTTTGCAACATACACATCCGGCTTGATGTATTCAGCATGTGTGGTGCTCACCAGTTGACCCGGATGCGGGTTGGTGGTCTGGATCAGTTTAATGATTTCCGATAGCTCAGCATCATTCGCCTGCAGTCTTCGCTTCAGCACCGCCATATCATTTTTGGCCAGATATTCCAGATATCGATCAACCAGAGCCAGTGCTTTTTTCAGGTGCGGGGTTGCCGGATCATATTGCTCGAGCTGAATCTTCATGCATTCTGAAGGGGTTCTTGAGCCGACCGCGAGTGGATCAAAGTGCTGGATAAAATGCAGCATGGCTTCAATTTCGTCGAGTTCAACATCGGGATGCTGGGGGAGAACGCCCTGGTGTATTTCCTGTAAGGTTTCTGTCAGGTAGCCTCTGTCATCGATGCCGTCGATAATGGCGAGGCCTATATCCTTGTCGGTTTCGGTGAGATGGGCGCAATCCAGTTGCCAGATCAGATGGTCGTACAGTTCATCGGTTGTTTTTGCCTGATTTTCAAACAGGTCCCGGTAATCTTCGCCGTTATTGGAGGCGGGCTGAGACATGGATGCGGTGGCACTGGTGTCATAAAAGTCATCCCAGCCGGTATCCATGTCGAGTTCATCCGGCAGGGTCTGCTCTGAGCGGTCTTCGCTCAGGGAGTCGGATGAAGATTTAAGATCAATGTCTTCTTTATCGGCGTTGCTGTCCTCGGCCGAGGCTTCGGACAGGTTGTCGTCCTGTTCGAGTAAAGGATTAGAGTCCAGTGTCTGCTGAATTTCGGCCTGTAGTTCGATAGATGAAAGCTGGAGTAGGCGTATTGCCTGCTGCAGTTGAGGGGTCATGGTCAGGCTTTGACCAATCTTCAGTTGCAAGCTTTGCTTCATGTTAAATTATAAGCGTATTCCGCATGTTTTATTATTGTTCTCATAGTTACCTTTATAGCTTAAAATCCTTTCCCAAGTAAATCTTTCTTACAACTTTATCTGCCAGGATATGATCCGGGTCACCTTCAGCCAGCAGCGTACCCTCTCCCATTACATAGGCCCGATCACACACTCCCAGGGTTTCCCGAACATTATGATCGGTGATCAGAATGCCAATGCCACGTTCAGCCAGCTGGCGGATAATGGACTGGATATCGATCACTGAAATCGGGTCAACACCCGCAAACGGTTCGTCGAGTAATATGAACTGTGGTTCATTCGCCAGCGCGCGTGCGATTTCGACGCGCCGCCGTTCCCCGCCAGAGAGTGAAATGCCAAGGCTTTTACGGATGTGCTGAACCTGAAATTCATCCAGCAGGTATTCCAGCTTGTCCGCCTGCTGTTCCGCCGATAGATCTTTTCTAAGTTGCAAAATGGCGCGGATATTATCTTCAACGGATAAGCCTCTGAAGATAGAGGATTCCTGTGGCAGGTAGCCTATGCCTTTCTGTGCGCGTTTATGCATCGGCAGTCGGGTGATGTCCTGGCCATTCAGGGTGATAGATCCGAAATCACTGTTGACGAGGCCGACAATCATGTAAAAGCAGGTGGTTTTACCGGCGCCGTTAGGGCCCAGCAGGCCAACGATCTGACCGCTCTGTACCTGCAGGCTGACGGATTTGACGACGTTACGGCCCTTATAGCTTTTGGCCAGCTGTGTCGCCTGTAATTGATGGCTGTGCGGGCTGTCTGCACTCATTTGGGCAGGGACGGGTTCGCTGTACCGGTCAGGTTTTTGGGCTGGATTAACATACGCACGCGGTTTTCACCTTTTTTGCTACCGGCCCTGAGTGCATCGGTATCGGTGTTGACGCTGATCCAGTCACCCTCAATGGTATCGCGGTCGCTGTTAAAGCGAGCTTCGCCTTCCAGGTTAAGCAGCAGTTGATTGTCGGTATAGATGATCTTTCTGGCTGAGCCAGTGAGCTTTTGATTCTTGTCACTGAGCTGTTTCAGCGAGGCCGGGCTGCCTTCGATTTCCAGCCGTAACAGGTCATTATTACTGTCGAAGAAAAAAACAATCTTGTCAGCGATGATATGCAGGCTGCCCTGATGCATCTCAACATTACCCTGATAGATACTGATATGCTGCGCATCATCGATATCGAGTTTATCGGCCTGAATATCAATCGCCTGAGCCCGATCGGTGGATAAGGCGTTGACGTATATAGGAAAGCTAAGCAGTGAGATAATCACTGAAAGTAAGGGTATATTAACTCGCTTCATGTAGTTCTCTGGTTTTTTTATTGGCCTGATGGGTGGCTTTGACACGATTAAATTGATAATAGTTTTTATCGATATTCAGTGTGGCACCTGCTGCCTGTAAATGGATGGTGCTGGAAACCAGTGTTAGTGCTGCCGGAATTTCGATCAGATTGCTCTGTGGTCTGAGTATCATCCGTTCTGTATTGAGGCGCATCGGGTCCTGCGCTGAATTGCGTAGCATTTCGACCTGATGCTGTAGTTCGAACACTTCCTGCTGATGCTGCAGGGTTCCGTTGCGGGCCTGGATTCTCCAGCTCGACTGCTCACCGTTGAGTTGTAAATCCGGTTGTTGAATCTGTGAAATATCTTCACGGATAAAGTGCTCCAGATAAGGGGATAATAGTTGATAATGAAGGGTGCCCTGCTGATTCATCGCGCGATAGTTTACCTGGCTCAGATAGTAATCGATATTATCCGGTAGTAATAAGGCCTCGGTCGTTGTGGGGGCGAGCCTGCGGTCATAAAACCAGCCAATACCGATGGCCAGTGAAACCAGCCCAATAACCGTGAGCATGAAGCCGCTGTTGACTCTCTGGCTCATGCCAGATAGCTTCCCAGCTTGTCTTCGAGCAGGCCCTGGGCCTGCAGGATAAATTCAATCGCTTCGCGTGCCGCACCCTGTCCACCACTGTTTTCAGTGATGTAGTCGGCGTGCTGTTTGACGAAGGCATGCGCATCCTGCACCGCAATCGCCATACCAACCTGAGTCATCACTGGTAGATCGATCACATCATCGCCCATATAGGCAATGTTCTCGGGCTTTAGCCCGGTTTGCTGTAACAGTTTGGCGAAGGCCGGGCGCTTGTCTCTATAACCCTGAAAAACGATGTCAATGCCGAGGTCTTTCATGCGGTGTTCAACCACATTCGACTGGCGTCCGGTAATCACCGCGGCCTGCAGGCCGCACTCCAGCAGCATTCTCAGGCCATGCCCATCCTTTGAGTTAAAGGCCTTGTATTCCTGGCCATCGTTATCGAAGTACAGGGTGCCATTGGTTAAGACACCATCGATATCAAAGATGACCATTTTTATGTTCTGTGCGAGTTTTATGGTTGAATCCATCTGATCTTTCCTGTGTTGGCTATACGATGCCGGCCCTGAGTAAATCATGCATGTTTAGGGCACCCAGAATGGTGCCGTCTTTATGCTTAACGATGAGCGCATTTATCGCGTTGTTTTCCATTAAAGTCAATGCAGAGCTGGCAATAAGATCGGCATCGATGGTCACGCAATTCGCAGTCATATGATCACGAATCATCGCGCTCTGAATGTCGGCGTTGCTGTCCAGTGTTCGTCTGAGATCACCATCGGTGTAGATACCCAGTAGTTTATTCGACTCATCCGCGATGGCGGTCATTCCCAGGCCCTTTTTAGTCATTTCGAGCAGCGCCTGTTTCAGGCTGGCGTCTCTGCCAACCACCGGAATACGTTCTCCTGTGTGCATGATGTCGCGTACGCGCAGCAGCAATCGTCTGCCCAGACTGCCGCCCGGATGCGAGCGTGCAAAGTCTTCTTCGGTGAAGCCGCGTGCTTCCAGCACGGCAATGGCGAGGGCGTCGCCCATGGCCAGACTGGCGGTGGTGCTGGAAGTCGGTGCCAGTCCAAGCGGGCAGGCTTCCTTCTCTACCGCGACGTCGAGATTGATATCGGCCATCTCGGCCAGCGTCGAATTTTTATTTCCGGTCAGGGCAATCAGTGGTACCGGCAGGCGTTTTAATAATGGTAGCAGGGTAATAATTTCTGCCACTTCACCGGAGTTGGACAGCGCGATCACCAGATCCTGCTCGGTAATCATGCCCAGATCGCCATGACTGGCTTCTCCCGGATGCATAAAAAAAGCCGGGGTGCCGGTGCTGGCCAGGGTTGCGGCGATCTTGTTACCGATATGGCCGGATTTGCCCATGCCTGTCACCACAATCCGGCCCTTGCAGGCCAGTATCATTTCACAGGCATCATGAAACTTATGGTCGATGCGCCCGATTAGAGCGTTGATCGCTTCCGCTTCTGTTTTTAAAACGGCGATGCCGAGTTGTTGAAAGGAGTGTTTGCTCATAAGGAGTGCCAGTGTGCCATAGTTTCAGACTGCGATAACCTGAAAATACAGAAGAGACTGATAGGCGACAAAACTGCCGAGCAGCAACAGTCCCTTAAAGCGGGTGAGAATACAGCAGCTTTTTTTGGGTAGATACGATAACAGGTAAAGCAGTGCGGTGAGTGCCAGCATCACCGGCAGATCACGCGTGATGGCTTCCTGTGATATCTGAAAATCGATCATTACCGCCGGGATGCCAATCACCGCCAGTGAATTGAATAGATTGGAGCCGATCACATTGCCGATCACCAGTTCTGGTTCACCCTTGCGTGCTGCGGCGATGGCGGCCGCCAGCTCGGGCAGAGATGTTCCCAGTGCGACGATGGTCAGGCCGATGATTAATTCGCCGACGCCGAGTTGGGTGGCAATGTTAACCGCGCCCCACACCAGCAGTTTGGAGCTTCCAACCAGGATCAGTAAGCCGACCAGGGTCCACAACAGTGCACTTTTGGTGGGCATGTCGCGAGGGATCTCCTGTTCCAGCTCGTCAGCCAGGGTGTCATCCATATCGCTGCGCGAGAAGTGAATCAGATAAACCATCGAAATTGCCAGCAGCGCCAGCAACAGTATTCCATCCATCAACGTCAGCTGTGCATCCCATAACAGCCCGGTCATCAGCGCAGAGGCGATGAGTAGAATAGGGAATTCGCGTTTCAACAGTTTGGAAGTAAAGGCAATCGGTAAAAACAGCGCAGTGACGCCCAGAATCAGACCGATGTTGGCAATATTCGACCCCAGCGCATTGCCGATAGCCAGATCGGGGGTGTCATCAAACACGGAAAACACGGATATCATGATCTCCGGAGCCGAGGTGCCGAATCCAATAATAGTAATCCCGATGATCAGCGTGGAAACGCCCATGTTACGGGCGGTTGCAGAAGCGCCCTCTACAAACCGGTCAGCACTCCAGACCAGTAAAGCCAGGCCGATGATGATGGCTGCCAGTGATAAAAACATGATGATTACTTCAGATTAAAAGTCGTCGGTAGAGGTGAACAGGCCAACACGCAGATCTTTGGCGCTATAGATTTCGCGTCCGTCAACCTGCATCGTGGCGTCGGCTATGCCCATCACAAGCTTGCGCATGATCAGGCGTTTGACGTGAATTTTATAGGTGACTTTTTTGGCGCCCGGTAAAACCTGACCGAAGAATTTGACTTCACCGGAGCCCAGCGCGCGACCATGTCCCTTACCGCCTTTCCAGCCCAGGTAGAAACCAACCAGTTGCCACATCGCATCCAGGCCCAGACAGCCGGGCATCACTGGGTCGGTTTCAAAATGGCAGGCAAAAAACCACAGTTCGGGTGTAATATCGAGCTCTGCTTCGATATAGCCTTTGCCGTGGTCACCGCCATCTTCGGTGATATGGGTGATACGGCTGAACATCAGCATCGGAGGTAATGGCAGCAGGGCATTACCCGGCCCAAAGAGCTTTCCTTTTCCAGCGTCGATGAGTTCCTGGTATGTGAAGCTGTTTTGACTGGTGAGTTCTGCCATAATATTCGTTCGTAGTTAATCAGGGAGCGAACACTAACGATTCAGTCTGGGTTTTTCCAGTAAAATCTTTGGCTGAATTTAATTTTGGGCTGGTTTTATGATGTCTTTTTTACTCCTTCGATTAGCTTTATCCTGTTGCCATGCCAATTAAGCTGGGCGTTTATAACTGGCAGAGCTTCGCGCCTGATGCGGGTTACTATCCGCAGGATCTACCGCCGGACTGGAAGCTATCGTATTACGCGAATGAGTTTGCATCGGCCGCTATCGATCTGGCCTCTGGAAGGATTGGTATACAGCAACTGCAGCAGCTGGTCGATGGATTGGCGCAGGAATTTGAGCTGACGCTGGCCTTTTCCGGGCTGGCGCAGCTGGATCAATGGCTCACGCCCCTGCATCAGCAACCGATAAAGCTACATAGCCTGATGTTACCACCGTCTGCGTTAGCTCAACTGTTACGGGATCAGACCAGGCTCAAGCCGCTATCCACCCTTGGCATAGTCCATTCCACACAATTGATTACAGCGGATGCTCTGTGGAGCCCGGATAAACCGGATCAACATTGTCGGATAGCGCTACTGGAGGCGCATAGCGATTTGAAACAGTATCGTCGCTGGATCGAGCAATGGGTCGGGGATCACCCTGAGCGCTGTGAAACACTGTGGCTACAGGGTGAAACAGCGAATTATTCACAGTTGACTAAATTACGTACGCTGTTGGAGTTGCTGGGGTATTAAACTGGGCATGGAGTTCAACGCCGCTTATTGTTAGACTCGCGCCACATTTATTGCACTTTACATCATGACTCAGGCATTAATTCAAATCAGGAATCTACATTTCAGTCGAGGCCAGAATAAAATATTCGATGGCATCGATATGGATATCAGCGCAGGCCGCATCACCGCTATAATGGGCCCGAGTGGAACCGGCAAGACAACGCTACTAAAAATGATTGGCGGACAGTTGCACCCGGAGGCTGGTGAAGTGATCGTGGATGGCCAGAATGTGCATCGTCTGAAACGTTCCGAGCTGTACCAGCTACGCAAGAAAATGGGCATGTTGTTTCAGTCGGGTGCGTTGCTGACCGATCTTACGGTATTTGAAAATATAGCCTATCCGCTGCGTGAACATACCAATCTGAGTGAGTCGATGATTTACTCCATGGTGTTGATCAAACTGCAGGCGGTGGGCCTCAGTGCAGCGCATACGCTGATGCCGGCTGAGCTTTCCGGTGGGATGGCGCGACGCGTCGCACTGGCTCGGGCGCTGGCGCTCGATCCGATGATGATTATGTATGACGAGCCTTTTACCGGTCAGGATCCGATCTCGCTGGGGGTACTGGTGAAGTTGATCCAGGAAACTAATTCTGCACTCAAGCTGACCAGTATTATGGTGTCGCATGATGTTAATGAAACCATGTCCATTGCCGATGATGTGAAGATTATTTCACAGGGCAAGGTGGTGGCTGCTGGCACTCGACAGGAAATTGAGCAGTCGGATTCTGCCTGGGTACGTCAGTTTATCGACGGACAGGCCGACGGGCCGGTGCCGTTTCATTACCCCGGGGAAACTATCGAGCAGCAGCTGATGAAGGTGACCAAATGAAAGCGCTGACCCAGATGCTAACCCGGCTGGGGCGTGGCTCGCTGTTTCTAATCAAGATTCTGGCCGGAATTCCACAGCTATTTCTGCGCTTCCGGCTGGTGGTGCAACAGCTTCATTCAGTCGGCGTTCAGACCCTGATGATTACGCTGGTTGCCGGACTTTTTGTGGGTATGGTACTGGCGTTACAGCTGTACTATACGCTCAGCACGTTTGGCGCTGAAGACACCCTGGGGATGGTGGTCGACCTTGCACTGGTTCGCGAGCTCGGCCCGGTCGTTGCAGCTTTGCTATTTGCCGGGAGAGCGGGTTCTGCGTTAACCGCAGAGATAGGTCTGATGAAAGCGACCGAACAGTTGTCCGGGCTGGAAATGATGGCGGTCGATCCGGTCAACCGGATTATCGCACCGCGTTTTCTGGCCGGGTTTATCTCGATGCCGTTATTGGCTGCAATCTTCAGTGCGGTAGGTATTCTGGGTGGCTATAGTGTCGGGGTTGACCTGCTGGGGGTGGATTCAGGTGCGTTCTGGTCGCAGATCCAGGACAAGGTTGATTTTTATGACGATGTGTTAAACGGTGTGATCAAGAGTTTTGTGTTCGGTTTTATCGTTAGCTGGATCGCCGTTTTTGAAGGTTATGACTGTATTCCAACCTCGGAGGGGGTATCGCGAGCGACTACCCGAACCGTGGTGCATTCCTCCCTTGCCGTACTGGGAATGGATTTTGTATTAACTGCAATCATGTATCAGTGAGGAAATAAGATGTTTCGCAGTATCGAATTAAGTGTAGGTCTGTTTGTCGGCATCGGTCTGGCGGCGTTGTTTATGCTGGCCATGCAGGCGAGTAACTTGAGTAGTTTTACCAGTGCCGGGCATTATCAGGTGAATGCCCGCTTTGATAATATCGGCGGTCTCAAGGTGCGTTCGGCGGTCAAGGTTTCCGGGGTCAAGATCGGCCAGGTGACTACGATTGATTATGATTCGGAAACCTTTGAGGCGGTTGTTAGCATGCAGATCGATGAGAAATTCAGTAAGTTTCCACGCGACACGATTGCCAGTATCTTTACCTCCGGGTTACTCGGTGAGCAATACATCGGTCTGGAACCGGGTGGCGATGAAAAGCTGCTGGCGCATCAGTCTGAGATACGGCATACCCAGTCAGCGATGGTGCTGGAGCAGTTAATCGGTCAGTTTCTGTTCAGTAAATCCAAAGACGAATAGTATCCGATCATGAAACTTGTCTATTTCATCTGTTTGTTACTGCCGTTTATGCCGGTTAACGCTGCGACGACCTTAAGTCTGGATCAGGCTATTGAGATGTCAATGCAGGCTGATCCGCGTATCGAGGAAAAAAGAGCTTTTGTGCGTAAAGCCGAAGCGCTGCTGCAGGAAGCGGAAGGCAGCGGTGGTGTGCGCTATTCGGTAGATGCGTATATGGCGCTGGCGACCGGTCTGGATGGTGGTTTCTATGCTGGCGGTGCGGATAGCTGTAGTGCCGGTGCCGACTGCACACCCAGAGACGATGCCTATGATCTGGATGATGGCTTTTCGTTCTGGACCGGATTTACCTTCAGCATCATCAAACCCCTGACCACCTTCGGTCAGCTGGAGAGTTATCAGGACGCTGCGCGGCATAATATCCTGATCAAGCAGCAGGATATTACGCTGGAGAAGGAGGCTATCAAGCTGGATGTGGTACGCGCCTATTATGGCTATCTGGCGGCAAGGGACGGGCGCTATCTGATGCTGGATACGCAGAAAAGATTGCAGTCGGCGCTGGATCTGGTGCTGGAATGGCTGGCCGAAGACAATGGTAAAGCGAAGCTTTCGGATCGCTATGCACTGGAAGCGGGCCTCGGATTGATTGAACGTTTTCTGGCCGATGCCAGTGCGCTGGAATCGATCGCTATGGAAGGCATTAAGTTGCTCACGGGTGTTGCACGCGAAGAAACAGTCGAGCTGGAGGATACACGCCTGCGAGCCGTGGCTTTACCGGAGCGAACGCTGGATGAGTGGATCGAACTGGCTTTGGCCGGACGCGCCGAATTCAAACAGGTAGAAGCCGGGCTAGCGTCCAGACGTGCACTGGTTGAGGCCAAACGGGCGAGTAGTAAGCCAGTGGTGTATGCCGGTCTGGCAGGTTCTGCGGCTTATGCGCCGGAGCGTGAACGACTGGATAACCCGTATATCACGGATCCTTTTAATCATGTTGCCGTGTCACCTTTGATAGGAATGCGCTGGCAGTGGGAAGCGGATGCGCAGCCGGCGCGGGTTGCACAGGAACAGGCCGAGCTGGATGCGCTGGTGCATAAGGCTTCTTTTGCACGTAAGGGTATCCCGTTTCAGGTGGCCGAGCAGTATCACCTGGTACAATCGAAATACAGCGGGATGGATGCAATGAAGAACAGTGCCCAGGCCGCCCGGCGCTGGATGATCGCGAGTTATACCGATTTTGAAGCAGGGCTGGAGAAAGCGGATAAAATTCTCACTGCAATGCAGGCGTATGTACTGGCGTATGCAGAGTATTTAAAAATTGTGAATGAATACAATAATCACGTGTCGAAATTGAATAGTGTCAGCGGAGTCTATGAATGAGCATCAAAACTTTAACTACGGCGTTTATACTGATCTGGCTGAGTCTGCTTCAGTCACCTCTTTTTGCGGCTGAATCGGCACCGGAACAGTTGATTCGGCAAACGGCGGATGAAGTGCTGGCAACGATTAAAACCAATCAGGATGAGTATAAGCAGCAACCTGCCAGGCTGTACGCGATGGTGGATGAAAAAGTATTGCCGCATTTTGATTTTGAACGCATGACAGATCTGGCACTGGGTCGTTATAAGCGTCAGGTTGAAGCTGCGCAACGTGAAAAGCTGGTGCAGGCCTTCCGCAATCTGCTGGTCAGAACCTATGGCAAGGCATTGCTCGAATATACCAATCAAAAAATTCTGTATTTGCCTATGCGCGGTAAACTGGCCGAAGGTGAAGTCACCATTCGAACCGAGATCGAGCAGCAGGGCGGGTTCCCAATTCCGATCAATTATGAAATGTATATCAAGGATGGCAGCTGGAAGGTGTTTGATATCAGTATCGATAATATCAGTCTGGTCACTAATTACCGGTCCAGTTTTGCACAGGAGATCAAGGCCAAAGGGGTCGATAGCCTGATTAAAACCCTGCAGGATAAGAATAAGCAGGAGAGTTAAGGGGATGGGCGTAGAGATCAGCTTCGATAGCACGAAGCAGTATATTCAGGTCAAGGGTGAGCTAACCTCGGCCACGGTGATGTCTGCATTAAAGCAGTTTTCACGCGAATGTAAGGCTTTGCCACGCTGGGTGATTGATTTTACCCAGGTCACCAGAGTCGATAGCTGTGCACTTGCGTTATTGATTGAGTTGAAGCGTAATGCTGCACAAAAAAATAAAAGCATTTCGTTTATTTACCTGCCGGCTGCACTACTCAGTATTGCCAGGCTGAGTCAGGTAGAGCTGTTACTGACTGGAAAAGACTGAAGCTTATTCACACCGTGAGCGCCTGTTTTAGGTCCGGGTTAAGCGGATTCTTTAGTGTCCATTTAGTTTTATACTTAGGGTTATGACTAATTAACTTATCTATCGGCGTTCTGCTACAATGCGCCATTTTTTGATCCGTCTTTCTGATCCAGCGTTTTAAAACAGAAATTATTATATGAATAAACTGATTATCAATGGCGGGATTCCACTCTCCGGCACTATCCGTGCGTCGGGGTCGAAGAATGCCGTATTACCGATACTGGCCGGCACCCTGCTTGCCGACGGGCCGGTTATTGTGCGCAATGTCCCGCATTTACATGATGTTACCACCACCATGGAATTACTCGGGCGTATGGGGGTGCAGATTACAATCGGTGAGAAAATGAGCATCGAGGTGGATGCTACTCATCTTAAAAATACCTTTGCTCCGTACGAGCTGGTGAAAACCATGCGCGCTTCGATTCTGGTGCTGGGGCCCCTGCTGGCACGTCATGGTACGGCTGAAGTAAGTCTGCCCGGCGGTTGCGCGATCGGTGCTCGTCCAGTCAATCTTCATCTGATGGGACTGGAAGCGATGGGTGCTGATATACGGGTGGAAGAGGGCTATATCCGTGCTACCGCCAAACGCCTGAAAGGCGCCCGTATCGTGATGGATCAGGTGTCGGTAACCGGTACTGAAAACCTGATGATGGCGGCTTCTCTGGCAAAAGGGACCAGTGTCATCGAGAATGCAGCCAGAGAACCTGAAGTTACCGACCTGGCAAACTTCATTAATGCCATGGGTGGCAAGATCAAAGGAATCGGAACAGATACCCTGAGGATTGAAGGGGTCGAGAATTTAACCGGTTGTGATTACCGTGTTTTACCGGACCGGATTGAGACTGGCACCTATCTGGTGGCTGCAGCCATTACCGGCGGTAAGGTGCTGGTAAAGGATACCGATCCCAGGTTGCTGGATGCGGTGCTGGCCAAGCTGGAAGAGGCGGGTGCCATCATCGATATCGGTGATGACTGGATTGAGCTGGATATGGAAGGGCGCAAACCACGCTCGGTGAATATCAGAACGGCTCCTTACCCCGCGTTTCCTACCGATATGCAGGCCCAGTTCTGTGCCCTGAACGCGGTCGCTTCCGGCACCGGTTCGGTGACGGAAACCGTGTTTGAAAACCGCTTTATGCATATTCAGGAAATCGTCAGACTGGGCGCAAATATCCAGCTGGAAGGCAATACTGCGATTATTAAAGGGGTCGCAAACCTGAATGGCGCTCCGGTCATGGCGACTGATTTACGCGCCTCTGCGAGCCTGATTCTGGCCGGACTGGTGGCCAAGGGTGAAACCATTGTGGAACGTATCTATCATATCGATCGTGGTTATGATCATATCGAAGAAAAGCTCGCCTGTCTGGGGGCACGCATCCGAAGAACGACCGATTAACCCCTCGATTTAACACTTAACATGAATAATTTGATTACTATTGCACTGGCCAAGGGCCGTATCCTGAAGGAAACGCTGCCGCTGCTGGAACGAGCGGGTATTCTGCCTCTCGACGATCTGGAAAAGAGTCGCAAGCTGATCTTTGAAACCAATCACCCGAACATCAACCTGGTCTTGATACGCTCTGCCGATGTGCCGACCTATGTCCAGTATGGTGCTGCCGATATGGGCATTGCCGGTAAGGATGTGCTGCTGGAGCATGGCGGAGAAGGTCTTTACGAATGGCTCGACCTAAAGATTGCACCCTGCCGTCTGATGACGGCTGGTTTTGCCGATCGTGAGTTACCCGCTGGCCGGCTCAAGGTGGCGACCAAATACACCACTATTACGCGAGATTATTTCACCCAGCAGGGGCGCCAGGTTGAACTCATCAAACTGTATGGTTCGATGGAGCTGGCCCCGATCGTCGGGCTGGCGGATATGATCGTTGATCTGGTCGATACCGGCAACACCCTGAAAGCAAACGGACTGGTTCCTCAGGAATTTATCATGCAAATCAGTTCCCGTTTAATTGTCAATCGTGCTTCTTTGAAGATGAAGAACCGGGCGATTAAACAGGTGATCACAAAAATAGAAAATGCAATCAATCCACCCGTTGAATAAGTGAGCGTCATGAGTATCAAAATCAAACAGTTAAATAGTCAGGATCAGAATTTCTGGCAGGAAATGGAACAGTTACTATCCTGGGAATCCGTTTCTGATGATCAGGTGTTTAGTACCGTATCGGAAATTATTTCCAGTGTGCGCAACCAGGGCGATGCCGCTGTGATCGATTTTACCATGCGTTTTGACGGTCTGCATGTATCTGATATGTCGGAGCTGGAGATGCCGATGAGTGCACTGAAAGCCGCTTTTGACGGATTGCCGGAAGGCCAGAGACAGGCATTGCGCACGTCCGCCGAACGCATCCAGCGCTACGCAGAGAAACAGAAAATGAGCTCCTGGGAATATACCGAGGAGGATGGAACGGTGCTGGGTCAGCAGATTACTCCGCTGGATAGAGCCGGGCTCTACGTGCCGGGTGGAAAGGCTGCCTATCCATCGTCGGTGTTGATGAATGCGATTCCCGCCAAGGTGGCCGGTGTTGCAGAGCTTATTATGGTGGTACCGACGCCGAATGGACTGGTGAATGATCTGGTACTGGCGGCCGCCCATCTGTCCGGAGTGGACAGGGTGTTCACCATCGGCGGAGCACAGGCGGTCGCCGCACTGGCATACGGCACTGAGACCATTCCACAGGTCGATAAGATCGTCGGGCCGGGGAATATCTACGTAGCGACCGCCAAGCGTATGGTGTTTGGCGCGGTAGGCATCGATATGGTGGCCGGGCCTTCCGAGATTCTGATCATCTGTGATGGTAAAACGAATCCGGACTGGATCGCGATGGATCTGTTTTCGCAGGCAGAGCATGACGAAGATGCACAGTCCATACTGGTTTCTCCGGATGCGGATTTTTTAATTCAGGTAAAAAAGAGTATCGATAAGCTACTCGAAGAGATGCCGCGTAAGGCGATCATTCATGCTTCGCTGAGTGCTCGTGGTGCCCTGGTAAAGGTGAAGGATATGGCGGAAGCGATTGAAGTCGCGAATTACGTCGCGCCAGAACACCTTGAGCTATCGGTGGAAGATGCGCCGGAAATGGCGAAAAAGATTCGTCATGCGGGAGCCATATTCATGGGACGTTATACCGCTGAAGCGCTGGGTGATTATTGTGCTGGACCCAATCATGTGTTGCCGACCTCGCGCACCGCACGTTTTTCTTCGCCACTCGGGGTGTATGACTTCCAGAAGCGTTCCAGCCTGCTCGGTTGCTCGGCTGCAGGGGCTTCAGAGCTGGGCAAGGTTGCATCGGTGATGGCGCATGGCGAAGGGCTGACCGCGCATGCCAGATCGGCAGAGTATCGAATTAAGTAGTTGATTAACGGCTCCGGCCGCTGCCGGAGCTTTTCACGTTTACGCTACTGTGGTCTCTCCATGGTCACCATAATCAGGTCGAGCGGTTTTCCGGCTCGTAACAGGCTGATTTTGACCTGATCGCCGGGGCGGTGTCCGGCAATGTTTTCCAGTACATTTCTAACCCGGTAAACCGGACTGTCGTTGATAGCGGTAATAATGTCGCCGGTCTGAACACCGGCAATATCGGCCGGGCTATCGATAAAGACACCGACTACGAGTACTCCGCGTACATTCGGATTGCCGGATGCGATCGCTGCCTGAGCGGTGATTTCAGTGCCTTCCACGCCCAGCCATCCGCGACTGACTTTTCCATTTTCGACGATCTCCTGCATGATGTCGATCGCCAGTGTGGCGGGAATCGCAAAGCCTATACCCTGTGAGCCACCAGACTGGCTGAAGATGGCTGTGTTGATGCCGATCAGGTCGCCACGTGCATTGATCAGGGCGCCTCCTGAGTTACCAGGATTGATCGCGGCATCGGTCTGGATGAAATTCTCAAAAGTGGTCAGGCCGACCCGGTTTCGGCCGGTGGCGCTGATGATACCCATCGTCACCGTTTGTCCGACATTCAACGGGTTGCCAATGGCGAGGGCGATGTCACCCACCTGAATTTCATCGCTATTGTTCGCGATTTGAATATTTTGCAGACCTTTCAGCGGTATGTGTAGTACCGCGATATCGGTTTCCCGGTCCTGTCCAATAAGTTCCGCTTCACTGCTGCGCCCATCCGGTAATGACACCAGGATTTCATCCGCGCCGTCGATCACATGCTGGTTGGTCAAAACATAGCCGGATCGAGTAATAATCACACCCGATCCCAGATTGGTTTCGGTGCGACCACGCTTTAAGTTTTTAAGCTGTTCACCGAACAGCTGATCGAAGATTGGATCATCCAGCAGCGGGTGCAGTTTAGGGCGGATTTTTTTACTGGTATAGATCGAGATGACCGAAGGCGAGGATAGTTTTACCGCATCCGCATAGGAGACCGGGCCGGTTGAGAATGGCAGTTGAGGCGCGGCAGTATCGATACGATCCTGTTTTTGTGGTAACAGGTTGAGAATTTTGTCGGTATCGAAATCCTGTTGCCAGAATACATAGGCTGCCGCAATAATCAGGCCAAAAAAGACGGACTGAATCAGGAACAGGAATAGTTTTAGCGTTTTCATCGGTTTACTTTATCATAAGGAGAATATATGAGGCGCGGGAGATGATAATGCAATTAGATGAACTATGTCATTTTTGTAATGACTATCTTTGTGTGGATGATTTCGCAGACTTTTGCCCGAACGGATTACAGGTGGAAGGCAAACCGAACATCAGTCGGCTGGTGTCCGGGGTAACGGCCAGCCTGAAGCTGATTGATGCGGCCATCGAACAGGAGGCGGATGCGATTCTGGTACATCATGGCTATTTCTGGAAAGGAGAGTCGCAGTCTCTGGTGGGGTACAAGGGCAATCGCATACGCAGACTGATGCAAAATGACATCAGTCTACTGGCCTACCATCTGCCGCTGGATGCGCATCCTACGGTAGGGAATAATGCGCAACTGGCGCAACGTATGGGCTGGCTGGTGACCGGGCAGCAGGGCATGTTATGGATCGGGGAGCTTGCCCAGTCGGTTAGTGTTGACAGGGTGCTGGATGATCTGGGGGAAAAAATCGATACCAACCCGCTGTTGATCGTGGGTAGCAATAAGCCGGTTCATCGAATCGCCTGGTGTACCGGTGCCGCTCAATCCTATATCGATCAGGCACTGGCACAGGGTGTTGATCTGTTTATTTCGGGCGAAATTTCGGAGCAGACAGTACATGTCGCGCGTGAGGCCGGGATACATTATATTGCTGCAGGGCACCATGCGACCGAGCGCTACGGGGTTCAGGCGCTGGGACAGGTGATCGCGAACCGCTTTAGTATTCATCATGAATATATCGAAATTGATAATCCGGTATAGCGCTGTGAGCCTGATGAAAGCAGGGCCTTGATGGATGGGTCATTAAATTGACACAGGCCGGGTTAGTACTTATTAGCCCTCGACTAAATAACAAAATTAGGATACTCTTTCCGCCGATTTTTTGCCGGTTTGTAGAGCTGTAATTGCGTGCAGACCATACAACAATTCTTATATGTTGGAGAGTTATTCATATGTCATCTGATGGTATAGATAAATCCCGTCGACGCTTTCTTACAGCCGCAACAAGTGTTGTGGGTGGTGCGGGTGTTGTCGCCGTAGCAGTGCCTTTCCTTTCGAGCTGGAATCCAAGTGCTCGGGCTCAGTCAGCAGGGGCTCCGGTCCAGGCCGATATTAGTAAGCTGGAGGCTGGTGCTCAAATAATAGTTAAATGGCAGGGTAAGCCAGTCTGGGTGGTTCGTCGTGACGAAACTTCACTGGGAACGCTGAGTAAAATCACTTCACAGTTGAGAGATCCAGAATCGAATGAAAGCATTCAGCCTGCATATGCTAAAAACGAAACCCGTTCGATAAAGCCGGAGTATCTGGTTGTTGTTGGTATCTGTACACATCTGGGTTGCTCACCCACTTATCGTCCTGAAATAACGGCTGACTGGATGGGTGGCTTTTTCTGCCCCTGTCATGGTTCCAAGTTTGACTTCTCTGGCCGTGTTTATGCGGGTGTACCTGCACCTACTAACCTGGACATTCCGCCACACAGATTTGTTGCTGAACATGTGGTGTTAATCGGTGATGACGGAGAAGCATAATGAGTAAACCAAATAATCTGATGGGCTGGATCGATGCACGTTTCCCGCTGACTAAAATGTGGGAAGAGCATCTTTCCAAATACTATGCGCCAAAGAACTTCAACTTCTGGTACTTTTTTGGCTCACTGGCCCTGCTGGTACTGGTTCTCCAGATCGTTACCGGTATATTCCTGACCATGCATTATAAGCCCGATGGCGCCACCGCCTTTGCATCGGTTGAATACATCATGCGTGATGTGGACTGGGGCTGGTTGATTCGTTACATGCACTCTACCGGCGCCTCAGCCTTCTTTATCATCGTCTATCTGCATATGTTCCGTGGATTGATGTACGGTTCCTACCAAAAGCCGCGCGAACTGATCTGGCTGTTTGGTATGTTCATCTTCCTGGCGCTGATGGCGGAAGCTTTCATGGGCTATCTGCTGCCCTGGGGCCAGATGTCTTACTGGGGTGCGCAGGTTATTATCTCCCTGTTCAGTGCGATTCCGGTGATTGGCGATGATATTACGCTGTGGATTCGTGGTGACTTTGTTATCTCCGATGCCACCCTGAACCGTTTCTTTGCGTTACACGTGATTGCGGTACCGCTGATTCTGGTGATGCTGGTCGTGATGCATATCCTGGCGCTGCACGAAGTCGGTTCTAATAATCCGGATGGCGTTGAAATCAAAAAGAAAAAAGATGAAAACGGTATCCCGCTGGATGGTATTCCTTTTCATCCTTACTACTCGGTAAAAGATATCGTAGGTGTGGTTGGTTTTCTGATCCTGTTCAGTGTGGTTATTTTCTTCATGCCGGAAATGAATGGTTATTTTCTGGAGCATGCTAACTTTGAACCTGCTAACCCGTTCAAGACGCCAGCACACATCGCGCCAGTCTGGTATTTCACACCGTTCTACGCCATTTTGCGTGCGGTTCCAGACAAGTTGATGGGTGTTATTGGGATGTTTGCCGCGATTATCGTGCTGTTCCTGTTGCCCTGGTTTGATCGCGGCAAGGTGCATTCGATTCGTTACCGTTCCACCGCTTTTAAAGTGCTGCTGACAACCTTTGTGATCAGTTTTATCGCTCTGGGTTATCTGGGTGCCATTCCGGCGACTGAAACGCGCACCTGGTTCGCACGTTTGTTTACTTTTGCTTATTTTGGTTATTTCATTGGATTATGGTTTATCAGTAAAAATGAAAATACCAAGCCTGTACCAGAGAGGGTTACATCATGAGAAAGACGATCATAGTTATAGCCAGTTTACTGTTCCCGGTACTGGGCTGGTCCGCCGGCGGTGAAGCAATGTTTCCGAACGATGATATCTCGGTTGACTGGGATGACAAGGAATCCATGCAGCGTGGTGCCGCATTATTTACCAACTATTGTCTGAGCTGTCATTCGGCCGCTTACTCACGTTATAACCGGGTGGGTAAAGATCTGGGTATTTCGGATGAAGATATGTCGAATAACCTGATTTTTACCACCGATAAGTACGGCGATAAAACCAAGGTTGGCTCCCTGATGACAACCACCATGACTATCGAGTATGCGGAAGCTGCTTTTGGTACAGCACCACCCGATTTATCGCTGGTTGCCCGCTCGCGCGGTACCCATTGGCTGTATAACTATCTGCGTGGATTCTATCTGGATGATACGCGTCCGCTGGGTGTGAATAATGGTGTTTTTCCTGCTGTCGGGATGCCGCATGTTCTGGTTGGTCTGGAAGGACTAAAAAAAGCCAAAAAAGAAATGAAGGATGACGGGCATGGTGGACAGCACGAAGTTATCGTTGGTTTTGAGCAGGTCAGTAAGGGCAGCATGTCGACCGCAGAGTATGATCAGGCAGTGAAGGATCTTGTGTCTTTCCTGGATTATCTGGCTGAGCCTTACAAACAGAAACGTCAGAGTGTTGGTACGGGCGTCCTTATTTTCCTGTTTTTCTTCCTGATACTGACGTACATGTTGAAGAAAGAATACTGGAAAGATATTCATTAATAGTGCTATTTAATTATCAGGAAACCTTAAATATATGTCAGCAGTAGCCAATAGACGTTCTGTGATGACCTGTTTTTCATCACCGGTTGACCCTCAATGTCATCGAAGCCGTATCGTGTTAGCCGAAAAAGACATCACTGTAGAGATATATGATGTGGATATGGATAATTTGCCCGAGGATCTTCTGGATCTAAATCCTTATGCCACGGTACCTACCATGGTGGATCGAGATCTGGTGTTATACGATGCGCGGGTACTTATTGAATATCTGGATGAGCGTTTTCCGCATCCCCCGCTGATGCCTGTTGATCCGGTTTCCCGGGCCAAGAGTCGCCTTGGTTTGTTCCGTATTGAAAGTGACTGGTATAGCCTGTTGCCGGATATTGAACATGGTACCGAAAAGAAAAAAGCGCAGGCCAAGAAAGCATTAACCGAAAGTCTGATTAATTCGATTGATGTTTTTGCGGCCATGCCTTATTTCCTGTCGGATGATTTCAGTCTGCTGGATTGCAGTATTGCCCCTATCCTGTGGCGCCTGCCTTATTATGAAATCGAGTTACCAGCAACCTCTCGGCCGATAAAGGATTACATGAAGCGAGTATTCTCCAGACCATCGTTTCAGCATAGTTTGTCTGAACAGGAAAGGGATATGGTCGAGTAAGCATCGCTTACTGGTCAACGACTGTTAAAGACCGGTATCATCCGTGATACCGGTTTTTTTTTGGCCAGGGAAGGCCTTATACCCTGAAGCCCAGGGACGGGCGAGAAGGGTGTTTGGCCAGGGAGGGGGCCTTATACCCTGAAGCCCAGGGACGGGCGAGAAGGGTGTTTGGCCAGGGAAGGCCTTATACCCTGAAGCCCAGGGACGGGCGAGAAGGGTGTTTGGCCAGGGAGGGCCTTATACCCTGAAGCCCAGGAGCCGATAAAAGCTCCAGGCATGATCGGCATTCAACATCCCTGTCGTTCAAGGGCGAGAAGGGTGTTTATTAATAAACTTGATGATATTCGCAGGCTTACAATGATGACTTCTAATAAACCTTATCTGATAAGAGCGCTGTACGAATGGCTGGTCGATAACGATGCGACTCCCCACATTATGGTGGATACCACTAATGCCGAGGTGAAGATTCCGCGCGGCATCGATAAGGATGGTCAGGTGGTGCTGAATATTGCAGCGCGTGCGGTACAGCGGCTGGAGATGAGTAATACCTACGTTTCTTTTTCTGCGCGATTTAGCGGCGCATCGCAGAATATCTATATTCCAATAGAAGCTGTGATGGCTATTTATAGTATGGAAGATGGCGAAGGCATGATGTTTGCCGGTGAATCAGCCAGTGCAGGAACATCCCGCACGGAAGGTAAAGAGGCTGCCGATAAAAATAAAAAAAACCGGCCTGGATTAAAGGTGGTTAAGTAAACGATGGGCTTTAGCGCATTGCAAGTTGAGCTCAGAAGTTTAATAAAAATCTGATGAGCTGGCTTCAAACGCGTTACGAATCCATTCATAGCGATATTCAGTGCCTGAAGTTCCAGGCTCGATCAATAGCGCATCGAATCTATAGTTGCTGTGCTGGCAGGCTTTATGGGTGGCAATGAAGCTGAGAGCCGAGCGCGTGATCTTTTCCTGCTTGGAGCGGGGAATGCTGAAAGCGGTGCCGCCGAAGGCATTGTTTTTACGGTATTTGACTTCGATGAAGCATACGGTCGACGCATCCAGCATGATCAGATCAATTTCACCGAAGCGGCAGTTGAAATTCTGTTCAATCATTCGCAGTCCCTGCTGCTGTAACCAGTGCAGGGCTAACTGCTCAAAGTAATCGCCCTTTTCTCTGCCTCCCTGCATGTGAATACTTACTTCACGCTCTCTACCGATTTCTTCAGCAATTCGGCCTGACCGTTGTTAAAGGTTGCTAACAGCAGTTCGCGATGCACTCTGCCGCTGGAATCAACCGTGATGGTACCGGTGTTGAGGTTGATTTTTTCTTCTGGATTGATCAGCAGGCGGCGTAGTGATGGGATCAGTTTGTAGGCATCGATGCCCAGAGCAAAAAAGCGTGAGTACTGTTCGCTTTGTTCCGGCCATAATTTTTTCACCGCAATGTAATCGCTATTTTCCTGTTGTTTGAGAGACCATGGCATATCGACGAACAGGGTCTCATTCAAGTCTCTATCGGCATCCTGATCGTTAACCCCACTGGAAATGCTGGACGTGGTATATACCGGTAGATCCTTGGCATGATGGAATTTAAGCTGGGGCTTGATCAGGCGCGCCTGACGTGGATTGCCTGCAATAAAGATCATGTCCACATCCTGACGCCGACGCGGGATAAACTCAGAGGTCTGCCCGGTGATCTGATCCAGAATGGAGTGGCGGCGTTCGCTGCTGTTCAGGTTCAGCATCTGTTTGATCGTCGGTGAGTAATCGTTTTTGCTGGATGGGTAGGAAGCCCTCTCGACCACCTGTCCGCCAAGCTTTTCAAAGCGGCTGCTAAAGGCCTGCTGCAGACGTTGTCCCAGGGCGCTATCCGGGGTCAGCGTGACGGCATGGTAATGCCCGTTGGTGAGCGCATAATCAGCAATCTGTTCGGCTTCATCTTCCGGTCTGAGACCGAACTGATACAGGTTCTTAACCGCCTTCAGTTCGTCATCGGCATAATTCAGGGTTAAGGTCGGCACCTCCAGTTTATGGTTTTGCTGGAGTTCATTGACCAGTTGTTTATCGAGAGGGCCGACGATAAAGTCGGCTCCATTTTGTATCGCCGCACGGTATTGCTGGAAAAATTGCGGTGCCTCACTGCTCACGTTGATGATTTCAAGCACGGGTTTGCTTTCTGGATCATTGTAATAGGCATACAGAAAGCCGTTCTGAATCGCTTCCGATACGTTTTTCAGGTTATCGGTAAGCGGCAGTAACAGGGCTATCCGTAGTGGATCGATATAGATCAGCTTGCTTTCTTCGACCAGGCGATCGGCAAAGCTGATGGACGCTTCATGACCCAGATAAATTTCATGCCATTTTTTGATCCAGGGTTCTATCTTGGATGGCAGCATGTCGGAGCGGCGTGCAATCAGATTCAGCTCCAGCCAGCCTCTGAGAGGCATGGTCTGTTGCTGGGCAAGTGCATTCAGGATATTCGGTTCGGTGATACGGTTAAGCGCATCCCAGATGAAGTCATAGTTTTCCTGTTTTTCAACATCACTTTCCAGATGCTGGCCAATCTCGATACGCAGTTTGGCGCTTTCCAGTGGTTTACCGATCGCCAGCACACCCCTGGAGCGGATATTCAGCGCGATCGCTTTGTAAATCGGATTGCTGATACTGTCCAGTTCGGGCAGATTGCCCAGGCTCTGATAGGTTTTACCCTGTTCAAAATAGATCCCCGCCAGCAACACATTTTTATTGATCGCGTCCTGTTCGAGTAAATCGTTTTCTGCCAGGCCGTCATAAAAAGCGATGATCTCCGCGTTTTGCTGCAGACGGTACATCATCAGTGCGGTTTTCTGTAGATACAGGGAGCGTTCAGGCTGAGTGGTCTGCTCGCTCAGTTGGCGGAACATACTGGCGGCTTCGGCCCACTGGCGCTGCTGTTCGTAGTTTGCGCCAATAATCTTCGCTTCTACTGTGGCCTGTACGGTCATGTCGGGCTTGATCACCGAGGTGGTGGTCTGACAGGCTGCCAGCAGTAACGCGGTTAGTGCAAACAGAGCGAAATGGGGTAACCCGGATAGGCGAAATTTAATCATGGCTAAAGTCAATATTCTGAACGAGCGCAACGCTGGAGTCTGATAAAATAGGTCGCCTAGTTTACATGGATAAAGAATAAAATGTCAGGCGTACTTTATATTGTAGCCACCCCGATCGGTAACCTTGATGATATCACTCTGCGCGCGATTGAGGTGCTCGGTAGTGTCGATCTGGTAGCGGCCGAAGATACCCGTCATAGCCAGCATTTAATGGCGCATCTGGGGCTGCGCAAAAAGATGTTGTCGCTGCATGAGCACAATGAACAGGATCGAGTGAATCAGATCCTCGGATTGCTGGCGCAGGGCCAGCAGATTGCACTGGTTTCGGATGCTGGAACCCCGCTGATTTCGGATCCTGGCTTTCCGCTGGTCAGGGCGGTGATCGAAGCCGGATATAAGGTCACTCCGATACCGGGTGTCAGCAGCATCATCGCCGCGCTCAGTGCAGCTGGTCTGGCCACCGATTCGTTTAGCTATCATGGCTTTCTGGCGCATAAAAATGCAGACCGGTTGACGCGTCTGCAGGCGCTGAAAAAAATCGGCGGTACGCATGTGCTGCTGGAGTCTACCCATCGTATCGAACGCCTGCTGGAGCAGATCGACGAATTGATGCCCGCCTCCCAGCTGGTGCTGGCGAAAGAACTGACCAAGCGCCATGAGTCCTTTATCCGCGGTACGGCACAGCAATGTCTGCAGATCTTTAGCGATGACCCGCTGCGAAAGAAGGGCGAGTTCGTGGTGCTGATGTATCATCCTGCACCCGAAGAGGACGAGTCGGTACGACTTAATGCACAGAAACTACTGCAACTGCTGATGGCTGAAATGCCATTAAAAAAGGCCGTCAAACTAGCGGTTGAAATCAGCGGCGGCAAGAAAAATGAACTGTACCGACAGGCATTGCTGCTTAGCGAAAACGAGCAAACCTGAGCCGGCCTGGACCTCCTCTTTGGCTGTAAGGTATTACGCCGTCCCCTTGTTTCAGGGGTGGTGAAACCCGGTGCTAATGGCATAGACTAGCGACTCCTGGACCCGAGCTTGAGATTCTTGAAAGGTTTATCTGCCCCCTTCAAACTGACTTTACCTGCGCTTCCACCTCGGCAGTCGATACTGGCTTTACTGACACTGGTTTTTGTGCTTAATGCGCTGCTGATTTACTTCATGCTGGAGCAGCCGCGTTTTGGTATTTCGCTGCAACTGGTGGACGGTAAAATCTTTGCGACTGAAACCAGCCCGTCCTCCCTGGACGATCAGCAGGTGCCTCGTGAATTGACTGCGCTGGCTACTGCAGAATACCGGTTCGAGCTTGAAGCTGAAGATTTACTCGAAGAGCCCGATTTGCTGACCCGCTACAGTGAATATAACCGTTTCATGCAACGCCAGTCGATGCTGTTCGATTTACTGCAATACCCTCGCGTCGAACTGTTCTGGGCAGATCAGGCTAGCTCTTCGTTGGCGCCGCGCAAAACCGTCTGGAGTGATTTACCCCTGATGTTCTGGTTTCAGTTGATCGTTGCCAGTTTCAGTCTGCTAGTGGGGGCCGCTGTCTGGTTGTTCCGACAACGCGACCGTTCCGCACTACATTATTTTCTGATTGGCGTTTTCCTCGCGCTGGTCATCTTCCCCGCTGCCATCTATAGCAGCCGGGAACTGGCGCTGGATGGCGAACTGTTCAGGGTGTTATCGGTTGTTGATCATCTTGGGCTGTACATCGTGATGGCGGCCATTGTGTCGCTGGTGTGGTGCTATCCACAGCCTTTATGGACATTCCCGTTCCCGGCTTTGTTTTATTCGCTGATGTATCTGTGCTGGGTGGTGGATACCGTGCAGTGGTTTCCTGATCTCGATGTGAGCACCAGAATTGTTCCCCTGCTGATGCTCGTACTCGGTTTTGTACTGTTGATTGTGCACTGGAAGCGATCTGCCTGAAATTTGCTCTACCGTCAGTCGATCAAATGGTTCCTGCTGGTTATAGTCGCTGGCAGTGGCTTGTTTGTAGGGGTGGTTTTTGTGCCACCGTTATTCGGGTCCGCGCCGCTGATTTCTCAGGGACTCGCTTTTGTCGCTTTCCTCAGTATTTACCTGAGTCTGGCCATCGGTGTCATCCGTTACCAGCTGTTCGAGCTGGATCGCTGGTGGTTCAAGGTGTGGATCTGGATTGCAGTCGGCATCATACTGATTGGTTTTGATATTCTATTCATTTCGCTGCTGAACCTGTCTCAGGACCAATCCCTCTGGCTGGCACTGGGTATTACCGGCTGGCTTTACTTTCCACTACGCCAGTGGCTGCTTACCCGGTTTCTTTCGATCCGCGACAGTTCTCTTGAGAGTTATCTACCGATGGTTGTTCGCAGTATTGCACAGGCCAGAACGGCTGATGATCTGCTGGCTGGAAACCGCGCCTGTCTGGTAACGATCTTTTCACCATTGTCGACGTTGATGAGGGATGAGCTCGATCCGCTGGTGGCTATCTATGAAAACGGACTCAGTCTGCATGTACCGTTCCCGCGTTCCAGCCAGACCCTGTTTCTAAAATGTCCGGGACAGGGCCGTCAGTTATTTCAATCTGCCGATGTGGAGATTGTGCAGGCATTAATGAATCTGTTCGAACAGGCCTATATCGCGCGCGAAGCCAGAGACGATGCGATTCGTCAGGAGCGGGAACGCATCAAGCAGGATATGCACGATACGCTGGGCGGGCGTCTGTTATCGATTATGCGCCAGAATACAGAGCCGGAAAGCGCGCTGATTGCGACTTCCGCCTGGCGTGAATTACGCGACATTCTGACCGCTCTGGAAGGTAAAAAAGCGCCACTGATGCATGTTATTGATCAATGGCATAAGGATGCACGACAGCAGGCGGAACAGTCAAAGGTTGCTCTGGAATGGTTAATAGAGAATGAATTGCGCGATAAGTGCTGGGTGATCGATGGAAATCAACGACTCAATCTGGGCCAGATTCTACGCGAATCCCTGACCAACGCGCTGCGCCACTCTAACACCAGGCGGATTAAGGTAGCGTTTAGCGCCGACCAGCATGAACTGGTTCTGAGCGTGAATAACGATGGCGTGAATGCGCCTCCTGCAACCTGGGTAGCAGGTCGTGGCCTGCATCATATTCGCAAACGCGCACACAAGCTGGATGCTTCGCTCGAATGGAATATGCAGGGAAATAACGCGGTTGAATTGAGCTTGAGGCTGACAATGAGGGAAGAGTGTAATGGATAAAATATTAGTAGTTGAAGATCAGACTGAAATACGTGCCTGGATTATCCGATTTGTGGCAGAGGTGTTTACCCACGCCCGCTTTGTGGAGGCCGTTAGCGTGGAGCAGGCGCGGCAGTATATCGATAGCTCGATCGATCTGTTATTGGTCGATCTAAGTCTGCCGGATGGTAGAGGGGATGAATTAATCCGGCTTTTCAAGCATATCAATCCCGATGTTCCGTGTGTGGTGATTTCGAGTTTTGAGGACGATGATTTTTTGTTTCCTGCGCTCAAGGCTGGCGCCGATGGTTATCTATTGAAGGATCAGACAGAAGAGGAACTAAAGTCGCTGTTGATGGGCATTGTCAATGGGAAGCCCCCACTTTCGCCGGCAATCGCTTATCGTCTGTTTGATTTTTTTCGGAAACCGGCCGATGACGAGACAGAGGTGAAACTGACCGACAGAGAAAAGGAAACGCTGCGACTGATCGCAAAGGGTTATAGCGTCAAGGAGTGCGCACGCAAGATGGAAATAAGTCCACATACCGTGGCGGGTTACATCAAGGAAGTGTACCGCAAACTGCAGGTCAATTCGCGCGCTGAGGTCGCGCTGGAAGCTGCGCGCCTGGGATTGAACTGAGTCGATCCAGCATACAGAATTCGCCTGTACCCCTGATTCAAGGGGTACATTCCTGTTCCAGACGGGTTTAGATTAAGTGCTTCTATATAATCTGAGGTGGCGACATGAAGTTAATCCAATCCAGTTTTGTCAAACTATTTATTCTGCTGATGGCAGGTTTTATATTATCGGCCTGCGGAGGATCGGACAACGACGACGCTCCAGCCAATACTACAGCGACCCTGAGTGGCACTGCAGCGGTGGGAGCGGCTCTGGCCAGTCGACAGGTGACTATAGTCGATAAGAGTGGTGCATCAGTCACCACTACGACGGATGCGAATGGTAAATACAGTGTAACGGTAACGGTATCGGCAAAACCATTTATGCTTAAGGTGGAAACCGATGGTGAACCGTTGTATTCGTTTGCAGCGGAAGCAGGTATCAGCAATATAACGCCTCTGACCAATCTGGCGCTGCACGAAGCGAACAGGAATGGCAGTACCTATACGCCTTTAAGTAGTCTGTTTAGTTCGTTTAAGGATTCATATGCCGGAATTACCGAAACCAGGCTGAATGAAGCGAAAGCAAAAGTGAATGCCAATCTGGCCAGTGTCTATTCCAGCGCCGGCGTGGCTAATGGTTTTGATTTTTTTAAAACCGCTTTTAATGCGGACGGTAGTGGTATCGATCAGGTGCTGGATAATGCGGGTATCAGCATCGACAGTAGTGACCCGGGTATTATCACTATCAATGTTACCGGGGCTTCTGCATTTTCTTTCAACCCCGGTATAGATTTCAGTCAGTTTGTGGTTGGCGGTGGAGCGGGCAGCGGTGGCGACATCGGGACACTGCCTTCCTATGTGGCTAGTCAGGTTGTGGACATGGAATTCTGTTGTGCGGCGGCAGGTGCCCCCTATAGTAACGGCGAGGTCGTTAAATTCACTTTCAGCGGTAGCGGTATGCTGTTTCTGACCGAGTCGTTTACCGTTGTGGCGCCAACCTTTACCGATAACAGTAGTGCGACGCCTGGACCTTATATATGGGATAACGGAACCTATAAATATGAGCTGTCGGTACTGAATAATGCGATTCATGAAGTGAATGTGTTTGCCTCTACAGCGGGTACCTTCCTCGGCCAGTTTACCCCGGTTACGGGTAATGGTGGTGGCAGCACTACTGGCGCGCCGGAAATTCCGGCGGGAGAGTTCGGGCTGGCATTTAAGCTGGATGGCGTGGTAACTCAGAGAACCACAGCAACCCCAACCTTACCCGGTATTGCACTGGCCATCACAGGCCTGGGCACTGAACGCTATCTGGCTTTTCTGGGAACCGGTGTTACCGATCAGTTAAGAATGATCCCGATCAATACCACGGGAACCTATACCTGTGGAGCGGGCCCGAATTCATTCCGCCTGGTCGAAATGTGGCTCAGCCTGCCTGGATCGCATAAAGCCGATGCGAGCAAAGGAAGCTGCACCATTAGCGTCACTTCCGTCGGTAGTGTGTATGCAGGAACGTTCTCCGGCACCGTTATTAGTGATAGTGACGGTGTGACTGCGGTTTCAATTACTGAAGGTGTTTTCAGGGTGGACGGATCTTCTTTGTAAATAAAAAATACTGATTTTTAAAGTCCGCGTAATGCGGGCTTTTTTTTGCCCCCAATTCAGGTATCATGCGCGCCAAGTCAGCTGGATAATCGCTGGCACCGTCAGGTGCTGGAGGAAAGTCCGGGCTCCACAGGGCAGGGTGCCAGGTAACGCCTGGGAGGCGCGAGCCTACGGAAAGTGCCACAGAAAATATACCGCCGGACAGCTTGCTGGACGGTAAGGGTGAAATGGTGCGGTAAGAGCGCACCGCGCGACTGGCAACAGTCGTGGCAGGGAAAACCCCACCCGGAGCAAGACCAAATAGGAGAGCTATGGTGCTGCCCGCACTGCTTTCGGGTTGGTTGCATGAGGGTCCTGGTGACAGGGCTCCCAGATGAATGATTATCCTCGACAGAACCCGGCTTACAGGCTGACTTATCTAAATTCCACCTTTCCCGTCTGCTCATTTTTTACCCTGAGCGGCGGGAAAATGTGGTAACCCATGTTAATTTTTTCAGAATTTTCCCCGTTACATTAGTAGTACTTAATATTTCACTTTAACTATGCCTGTTTAATATATGTTTTTAAATGGGATTGCCCGTTCGTCATAAAAAAGTTTGCTAAGTCCTTGTTGTTATTAAAGAAATTCTATTCTGCCAAGTGGTTTTTTACTTGACTTGTGGTGCTTTGGAGCCATACTGTGTAAATTGGTGGGGATATGTGTCATAAAGTGGATAACAGGGTCTAGAAAGTGCTGAAATTCAGAGGGGCTTCAAATTTATCTTTAGATGCGAAAGGCAGAGTGGTTCTGCCTGCGCGCTATCGAGAGCTGCTGTCTGAAATCTGCAATGGCCAGCTGGTGGTGACTATCGATATCGACCAGCCCTGCCTGCTGATTTACCCGTTGAATGAATGGGAAATCGTCGAACAAAAAATTAATGCTCTGCCCGGTGGTGTGAATAAAGCGGTCAGACGCATTCAACGCAAACTGATTGGTTATGCCACTGATATCGAGGTCAACGAAAGCGGTCGTCTGCTGTTGACGGCTCCCCTGAGAAATTATGCCAGGCTGGACAAAAAAGTTGTGCTGATCGGGCAGGGCAATAAGTTTGAGCTGTGGGATGAGCAGTTGTGGGACAAGCTGTGCATGGAAGAAGATGATGATGAGGATATTCCTGCGGCGCTGGCGGAGTTGTCGTTATGAGCCAATCCGTGTTTTCCCATCAACCAGTCCTGTTTAAGGAAGTGCTTGAGTGTCTCCAGGTCAAGCCTGATGGCGTGTATGTGGATGGGACTTTCGGTCGTGGCGGTCATGCTGCAGCGATTCTGGCATTACTAAATGAACATGGGCGACTGGTGGTGATGGATAAAGATCCAGAGGCGATTGCATTTGCCAGGCAACTGCATGCAGATGACGCGCGTGTCACCATTATCCATGACGATTATTCTCAGATGTCGGCCTGTATTGAGCGCCTGGGCTTAACTCAGCAGGTGGATGGTGTATTGCTGGATCTCGGTGTTTCATCGCCGCAACTGGATGATGCCAGTCGCGGCTTCAGCTTTCAGCAGAATGGTCCGCTGGATATGCGGATGAATCCTGCACAGGGAATCTCCGCATCCGCATGGCTGATGAGCGCGAAAGAAAAAGAGATCGCCGATGTGTTGTGGGAGTTGGGTGAAGAACGCTTTTCACGCCGGATCGCCAGCCGCATCGTACAATTCCGTGAGCAGCAGCCGATTCTGGATACGGCGACTCTAGCCCGAATTATCAGTGAGTGCGTACCCGCCTATAAGGAAAAGAAGCATCCTGCTACGCGTAGCTTCCAGGCGATCCGGATCAAGGTAAACCAGGAGCTGGAACATATTGAGCAGGTTCTGGCGCAGATTTTTGAGGTGCTTAAGATCGGTGGTCGATTGCTGGTGATCAGTTTTCACTCGCTAGAAGACCGTCTGGTTAAGCGCTTTGTAAAAAAACAATCAACCGCGCCCGCCATACCCAGAGGTTTGCCGGTACGTGATAGTGATATTGCAGTGACTGTGCGACTGCGCAGTATCGGAAAAGCGGTAAAGGCAACAGTGGAGGAAATAAAGCAGAACGCACGCTCACGTAGCGCGGTTCTGAGAGTCGCTGAGCGGGTGTCCTGATGCAGCGTATCTACTGGGTTTTACTGCTGACCGTGGTGGTCATCGGTAGTTCGATGGCAGTGATCTATGTGAAGCATGAGAGTCGCATTCTATTTTCTGAGCTAAGGCTCAATCAGAAACAACAGGACGAGAAGCTTCTGTACTGGAGTCGTTTGCAGATTCAGCAAAGTACCTTAATGACCCAGGCAAATGTAGAGTCTGTGGCGAGCAAACGGCTCAATATGGTTTTACCGGACAATATTCAGATCGTGACCCTGATTGATTATGAGTGATAGCGTTCCTACCAGCTCTTTTTTTGCGACCAGACACTATTTTGTGCTGACCCTGATTGCGTTGTTGTTTTCAGGTCTGATTGCACGCTCTGCCTATCTGCAGGTTTTTAATCAGGACTTTCTACTCGATGAAGGTAGTCAGCGTCAATTAAGAACGATTGAAACACCGGCTTACAGAGGCACCATTATGGACCGATTCGGTACTCCGCTGGCGGTCAGTACACCGGTTGATTCGGTATGGGTCAATCCAAAACTGGTGTTGCAGGATATTAACGGGCTTAAAAAGGTGGCGAAGTCACTGGGTCTAAATTTTGCAGACACCGTGGATAATCTAAAGCAACGCGCGGACAAGGAGTTTGTCTATCTGAAGCGGCAAATAAAGCCCGAACTAGCGAGCAAGGCGGTTGAGGGTGTGGAAGGGGTCTATATTCAGCGTGAGTATTCGCGCTTTTATCCGGCTGGAGAAGTGGTTTCGCACGTGCTCGGTTTTACCGATATCGACAACATGGGCCGGGAAGGTCTGGAGCTGGTATACCAGGACTGGTTGAAGGCTCGTGCCGGCAAACGTCAAATACTGCGTAATCGTAAAGGTGAAGTGGTTGAGAATATTTCACAGGTTGAAGCGGCGCGCGCGGGTAATGATCTGTACACCAGTATCGATATGCGATTGCAGTATATAACTTATCGCAGCCTGGCAAAGGCGATCAAGTATCATGATGCTAAATCAGGCAGTGCCGTATTGCTGGATGCGAAAAGTGGTGAAGTTCTGGCAATAGCCAATCTGCCGTCCTATAACCCGAATCAACATAAAGATAAATCCGCCGCAAGTCGCCGCAACCGAGCGATAACGGATGTGTTTGAACCGGGCTCTACGATCAAGCCATTCACGCTGGCTGCCGCACTGGATAAAAAATTATATAGTCAGGATAGTCGCATCAATACGGCTCCCGGTTATATGAAAGTGACCGGGTTTCCAATCCGTGATTTTAGCAATTATGGGGTGCTGGATCTGGCTGGTATCTTACGTAAGTCGAGTAATGTCGGGGCTTCAAAAATTGCCCTCTCCATGCAGCCGCAGGATCTATGGCAGGCCTTTAAAAATTACGGTTTTGGTGAGCATCCCGGGGTTAGTTTTCCGGCTTCATCATCCGGTTATTTTAATCATTACAGTAACTGGCAGCCACTGGATCAGGCCACCATGGCATTTGGTTATGGTCTTTCCGTTTCAACACTGCAGCTGGCGCGCTCTTATTCGCTGTTTGCGAATGAGGGCAGAATTCAGGATGTGAGTTTACTCAGGCGTGATCAACCTGCCGAGTCTACTCAGGTTATGCAGGCAGCCACCGCCAGGATGGTGTTAGAGATGATGGAAGAAGTGGTTGGCCCGAAAGGTTCGGCTAAACAGGCGGCCATTCCCGGTTACCGTGTTGCAGGCAAGACCGGTACGGCTAAAAAGAGTAGCGCCGGTGGTTATCTCGAAGACAGTTATGTGGCCGTATTCGCGGGTGTGGTGCCTGTCAGTAATCCCAGACTGGTGATGGCAGTGATGATCAATGAACCGCGTCAGAATGGATACTATGGGGGCATAGTCGCTGCACCGGTGTTCCAGGAAGTGTTAAGCCATGCCTTACGTCTGATGAATATATCGCCGGATGACTTGCCGAGCAGCGGGGAAGTCGTCAGGGTCGCGACGAGGGCGATTTTATGATGGCTTCTTTAAGACGACAATCAGGCATAACTCTGCAGACCTTATTATCAGACTTTGTGATTGATCGAGTGTTAGCGGATGTTGAAGTGACCGGTATTACCGGTAACAGCGTTCAGGTAAATCCGGGTGATCTATTTGTGGCGCAGGCGGGGTTAACCCAGCATGCGATCGATTATGCAGCCGCTGCGATTAAGGCGGGAGCGATTGCGGTTATCTATGATGCCGATGATCACTACTGTCAGCAGCGGGTTCTATTGCTGCAAAAAACACATGCGGTCGAATTTATAGGAATACCAGATCTGGCGTTCAATTGTGGACTTATCGCGGCAAAATTTTACGCTGATCCGAGCAAAAATTTTAAGCTGATCGGTGTCACTGGCACGGATGGGAAAACCAGCGTCACCCATTTACTGGTGCAGGCCTTAACCCGCATGGGTAAGAAAGCGGGCAGTGTTGGAACACTGGGTTATGGTATCGCCAACAAATTAAAAATGACCCGTTTTACCACACCGGATGCGATTACATTACAGTCGATTCTATCTGAACTATCGGAAACTGGCTGTGAGTATGTGGTGATGGAAGTGTCGTCACATGCACTCGAACAACATAGGGTCAGCGGCTGTCATTTCGATGTGGCCGTGCTCACCAATCTGGGTAGCGATCATCTCGATTATCATGGCGATCAGGCACAGTATCGGGATGTCAAATCACGTCTATTCGATATGCCTGGCCTGACGGCAAGAGTTCTCAATCTGGCGGATGAATTTGGTCGGTCTCTCCAGTCTATGCATAAAGGTAACAAAGTGATGGGGTATAGTGCCGATCTTGCCAATCATAAGCCTTCTCAGGTGAATCTGGTGTTTAGTGAAATGATGCCGCAGGGCATTAAAATATCGGCTTCGACCGCAAATGGCCTGTTTGAAATCCAGACCGGTCTGATTGGGAAATTCAATATTGATAACCTGCTGGCCTGTCTATCGGTATTGTTGCAGCTTGGTTTTAAGCATCAGCAGATTGAAACCAGTATGCAGAATTTGCAGCCTATTCCTGGACGCATGGAATATTTTCCTTCAAGTTCTCAGTTACCCGCAGTGGTGATCGATTTTGCACATACCGAGCAGGCGCTGGAAGCCTGTCTGAGTTCGCTAAAAAATTACACCAGAGGGCGTCTCATCTGCGTTTTTGGTTGTGGTGGTGATCGTGATCAGAGCAAGCGCCCCAAAATGGCAGCGGTGGCGGAACGACTGGCCGATCAGGTGATTGTGACCGATGACAACCCCAGAAACGAGTCAGCACAACACATCATGCGAGATATTCTGTCAGGCTTTTCCGCTCCGGAACAAGCCAGAGTGATCCATGACCGGCAAAAAGCCATTGAAATCGCGCTGGCGGATGCAACGCCGCAGGATCTGGTGGTGATAGCCGGCAAAGGGCATGAAGAGTATCAGATTGTGGGAAATCAGCGCCTGCCATTTAGCGATCGTTATGTAGTCAGGCAGGCTTTTCAGAAGAGGGTTTCACTATGATTCATATGAGCTCTCAGGAATTATTCAGCGTGTTTCCACAGACTAGTCTGGAGCATCTGGATTTTCATTTTAGCGGGGTCGAGATCGATAGTCGAAAGTCCTGCGCAGAGATGCTTTTTATTGCGCTCAAGGGTGATTCTTTTGACGGTCATGAGTATGCCGCTGCAGCTGCCAGCAAAGGCGCTGTCGCTGCCATTGTGGAGCATGAGCTGGCGCTCGATATTCCGCAAATTGTGGTGTCAGATACACGTCTGGCTCTGGCCCGGCTGGCTAACTACTGGCGCACCAGGATTAATCCGTTAGTGGTTGCGATTACCGGCAGCAATGGTAAGACCAGCGTGAAGGAAATGCTCGGCAGAATCCTGTCATCGCAGGCCAGTACGCTGGTGACGCCGGGTAATTTTAACAATGATATCGGCGTGCCTTTAACCCTGTTTAAGCTCTCCGCTCAGGATCGCTATGCGGTGATTGAAATGGGCGCGAATCATCCACAGGAAATCAGAAACCTGCTAAGCATAGCCGAACCGGATGTGGTGTATGTGAATAATGCCCAGGCCGCGCATATACAGGGCTTTGGCTCATTACAGGGCGTCGCACAGGCGAAGGGCGAGATGTATCAGTACTGCAACAGCGATGCGATTGCGGTGTTTAATCAGGATGAGCCCTTCTGTGACTACTGGATGTCGGTTGCATCGAGTCAGCGCAGGATTCGTTTTTCCAGTCAGCAGCCGAGTGATGTGAGCGCAAAAGGGGCCATGTTGAGTGATGGCATTCGGTTACAGCTTGATTACCAGCAGCAAGCGTTTACCTGCGAACTGAAGGTTTATGGTGAGCATAATATTCAAAACGCGCTGGCCGCTATTACGCTGGCGATAGCCTGCGGCATTGATGCGGCAAGCTGCTGTCAGGCCCTGCAGGGTTTTGCGGGTGTAAAAGGCCGCCAGCAATTCGTCAGCGGAGTGAATAACAGCCTGATCATTAATGACAGCTACAATGCCAACCCGGGTTCACTTAAAGCGGCGCTCAAGGTGCTGTGCGCTCTGCACGGGCATGCCTGGCTAGCGCTGGGTGATATGGCCGAAATGGGAGACGAGTCACTGCAAATGCATCAAACAGCGGTGGCTGAAGCGCGCGCGATGGGTGTTGAAAAACTGTATACGATTGGCGCTATGAGCTGCCAGGCTGCGTCGCTGTTTGGTGAAGATGGATACTGTTTCGACACACATGAAGAGATGGCTCATGCTCTGGCAGGTCAGCTGGGTGAGGGTGTAAATCTACTGGTGAAAGGCTCACGCAGTGCAGGGATGGAAAAACTGGTCGAGTTAATAACGCCATTTCCAATTAATAAAGGAGCCAATCATGCTGTATAGCCTCGCCAGTTATCTGACCCAGTTTTACAGTGGATTTAATCTGTTTCAGTATTTGACCCTGAGAACCATACTGGGGGTACTGACCGCATTGTTGATTTCGTTACTGGTTGGTCCCTGGATGATCCGTTATCTAAGTCGTTACAATATCGGTCAGAGCATCCGCGATGATGGACCGAAATCGCATTTCAGTAAGGCGGGGACGCCCACCATGGGTGGCGCGTTGATTCTCATCGCTATCGTGGTGAGTACCCTGCTGTGGAGTGATCTATCTTCCCGTTTTGTCTGGATCGTGTTATTCGTGACTATGGGTTTCGGGCTGATTGGCTGGGTGGATGATTATAAGAAAATCGTCTTTGGTAACTCAAAAGGACTGTCTGCGCGTTATAAATACCTGTGGCAATCCGCGGTTGGACTCACCGCTGCGTATGTCCTTTTTTCAACGGCCACGGTGCCGATCGAAACCCAGCTTATCGTACCATTTTTCAAGTCCGTGGTGTTTGATCTGGGCTGGATGTATATCCTGCTGGCTTACTTTGTGATTGTCGGTAGTAGCAATGCGGTCAATCTGACAGATGGTCTGGACGGTCTGGCAATACTACCTACGGTACTTGTCGGTGGTGCGCTGGCAGTTTTTGCGTATGTCACCGGGAATACCAATTTTGCGGCTTATCTGGGGATTCCGTATATCCCCGGTGTCGGTGAAATGGTGGTGTTCTGTGGTGCCATTGTCGGCGCCGGTTTGGGCTTCCTCTGGTTTAATACCTATCCAGCTCAGGTTTTTATGGGTGATGTCGGGGCGCTGGCACTGGGTGCGGCGTTAGGCGTGGTTGCGGTCATCGTACGTCAGGAACTGGTACTGTTCATCATGGGCGGCATCTTCGTGGTGGAAACCATCTCCGTGGTGTTACAGGTGGCATCTTATAAATTAACCGGACGACGCATCTTCCGCATGGCGCCGTTACATCATCATTTCGAATTAAAGGGCTGGCCTGAACCCCGAATCATTGTACGGTTCTGGATCATCACTGTCATCCTGGTGTTAATCGGTCTGGCGAGTCTGAAGGTCAGATGATGAATTCAGCAACCGCCCTGCATCCCCTGCACCTGGATCAGTGCTATCTGGTCGTTGGTCTTGGCATGTCTGGATTTTCGGCGGCTAAATACCTGCTGCAACACGGTTACCGTTGTGCGGTTCAGGATAGCCGACAGCAACCGCCTTATCTAAGCGCATTGCTCCAGCAATTCCCTGCAGTCGAGCTGGTGCTGGGTGAGTTAAACGAACAGCTGATTAAGCAGTATGACTGTCTGGTGCTAAGCCCCGGCTTATCACTGCATACCCCATTGATGCAAAAAGTGGCACAGTCAGGCAAGCGTATAATTGGTGATATCGAACTGTTTGCAGAAGCAGTAAAAAGTCCGGTGCTGGCGATTACGGGTTCAAACGGTAAAAGTACCGTGACCACTCTGCTCGGCGAAATGATTGCCGCCGACGCTAAAAGGGTCGCCGTGGGAGGCAATATCGGGGTGGCCGCACTCGATCTAGTTTCGGACGATGTTGAGCTGTATGTACTGGAGTTGTCCAGTTTTCAGCTCGAAACTACGTACAGTCTGAATCTGGCAGTGGCGAGCGTGCTGAATGTGTCCGAAGATCACCTGGATCGCTACCATGACTTTGCTGAATATCAGCAGGCCAAAAAATCGATCTACCGTCATGCGCAGCACTGTGTAAGTAATCAGGATGATCCCTGCACGTTTAATGATGAGCAGGATTATCGTTTTTCCTTAACAGACCCGGACGTGCCCTATACGGTGATAGAAGATGGCCAGTCCTGGCTGGTCGTACACGGTGAAAAGTGGATCGCGACCTCCGAGCTGAAGCTGAAAGGTCGGCATAACTGGGCTAACTGTCTGGCGGCGATAGCGATGGCGCAGCTGGCGGGCATCTCGAAGTCAGCCATACTGCAGGCATTGACAGCATTTGCTGGACTTGCTCATCGCAGTCAATGGGTAGCCGAGATTGATGGCGTGAGCTGGATCAATGATTCCAAGGCCACCAATACCGGGGCTGCCAAAGCCGCCATCGATGGCATCGATGAGCCGATCATATTGATTGCCGGTGGACAGGCTAAAGGTGCCAATGTGTCAACATTGTGCGAGAGCCTGCAAAAACATGTTAAAACCGTTTTAGTGTTCGGACAGGACGCCGATATCTTGCTGCAAAACTGGCAACACTGTGTAGCTGTTGAGCGGGTGCAAAACATGGATCAGGCAGTGCAACGTGCGCATCAACTGGCGCTTACCGGTGATCTGGTATTGCTGTCCCCCGCCTGTGCAAGCCTGGATATGTATAGTGGCTTCGCCGCGAGGGGTGAGCATTTTTGCCGTCTGGTCGGTGAGCTGTCATGAATACACAGGCGTTTCGCGCATCCCAGCTGAAACCACTAAAATTTTCAGCCATTCCGGGTCATATCGATAGCCAGATTCTGCTTATTTTTGGCTTACTCGCAGGGATTGGTCTGGTGATGGTTACTTCGGCCTCAATCGGAGTTGCCGATGTGCAAATGGGTGATCCGTTTTATTTTGGCAAGCGCCAGTTTTTGCGCCTGCTGCTGGGTGTCCTGCTGATGTGGATAGCCTACCGTATTCCGACTTCCTTCTGGGAAAAGCATGGCATGACCCTGATGCTTAGCTCACTGTTTTTGCTGGCGCTAGTGCTGGTGCCGGGGGTCGGTCGAACCATCAATGGATCTACCCGCTGGCTAGACATGGTATTTTTTACGGTACAGGTTTCTGAAATCGCCAAGCTTTTTCTAATCATCTATCTGAGTGGCTATCTGATTCGCCGTTCCGATGAAATCAAAAGCGGATCGATGGGCTTTATCAAACCGATGATTATTCTGGCGCTGGCCAGTGGCCTGCTGTTACTGGAACCGGATTTCGGTGCCGCAGCGGTATTATTGATGACGGGACTGGGTATGATGTTTCTGGGTGGCGTGCGCTTTGGCCAGTTCCTGCTATTTGTACTGGGCACGCTGAGTATCATGGTGCTGCTGGCGTTGTTATCACCCTACCGGATGGCCCGTATCACTTCCTTCATGGACCCCTGGGCCGACCCCTTTAACAGTGGTTTCCAGCTAACTCAGTCGCTGATTGCGATCGGCAGCGGTGGCGTATTTGGCACCGGACTTGGGGGCAGTATCCAGAAACTGTTTTATCTACCTGAAGCCCATACTGATTTCCTGTTTGCAATCTATGCAGAAGAGTTTGGTCTGATCGGTGCGATCTTCCTGATCCTGATTTATGTGTGGTTTGTATTGCGCTGCTTTCAGATTGGAAAGGTCGCATTATTAAGCGGTAAGCCTTTTGGTGCCTATCTGGTTTACGGGGTAGGGTTGCTGGTGAGTATCCAGGCCGTGATTAATATCGGTGTGAATATGGGTGCGTTGCCAACCAAAGGTTTGACCCTGCCGTTTATCAGTTATGGCGGTAACAGTATTTTGATTATGTCGTTTGCAATGGGCCTGGTGCTGAGAGTTTTTTATGAAAACAAGGTGCAGCAGGCGGATCTAGAGAGTCCAAAAAACCCGCGTATGGTGGTGCAATAATGGCCTCGATGCGCAAACCTATCATGATTATGGCCGGTGGCACCGGCGGACATGTATTCCCGGCGCTGGCGCTGGCAAATTATCTGCGTGATCAGGGGGAAACCATCGTCTGGATGGGGACCCGTTCCGGTATCGAGGCTCGTCTGGTACCGGCTGCAAATTTTCCGATTGAGTGGCTTTCCATCGAAGGACTGCGTGGTAAGGGACTGGGCGTGCTTGCTATGGCTCCTTTCAGGCTGCTGAAGGCCTGTCTGGAAGCGCTACAGTTACTCAGAAAGCATCGGCCTCGTGCGGTACTGGGCATGGGTGGGTTCGCCTCCGGGCCGGGTGGACTGATGGCCTGGCTAATACGTATTCCGGTGGTCATTCATGAGCAGAATGCGGTGATCGGGTTAACCAATAAATTACTCAGTCGCATTGCCCGGCTGAATTATTTTGCGTTTCCGCAGGCCGCCAAAGGCGTCAAAAGAAGCCATGTTATCGGTAATCCGGTGCGTCAGGATATCCTCGGCATAGAGCCACCTGAAACCCGCCTGCAGGGGCGTGATCAGGAAAGCATGAAGCTGCTGGTACTGGGCGGTAGTCTGGGTGCCAAAACACTCAACGATGCGATCCCTGCCGGTATCGCCCTGCTCGACCCTGCGCTTAGACCCGTGGTCAGGCATCAGTGTGGAGCAAAGCATGTGCAGGATTGCAACACACTTTACCAGCGCCATCAGCTGGAAGCTGACGTAGTTGATTTTATCGATGATATGCAGGCCGCCTATGCATGGGCCGACCTGGTGATCTGTCGTGCCGGGGCGCTTACCATTGCCGAGCTGGCAGCAGCGGGCGTGGCCTCGATACTGGTGCCCTATCCGTATGCAGTGGATGACCATCAGTTCTATAACGCGGGCTATCTGGCACAGGCCGATGCCGCCATTGTGATCAGAAATAACCGCTTTGATGCTGCCACCGTAGCGCAGCAATTAAAGCATTTTTCCAGTCAGCGCGAGGCATTAAGAATGATGGCGATACAGGCCAGAAAAATGGCTTTGACCGATGCGACCGAGAAGCTGGCAGCAGGATTATTAGCGGAGGCGCTGCAATGACACGCACATCCAGACAGTTGATGCGAAGAATCAGAAACATTCATTTTGTTGGCATTGGTGGCGCCGGAATGAGCGGGATTGCGGAGGTTTTTCATAATCTCGGCTATCGAATCAGTGGTTCGGATATCAATGACAGTAGCACTGTGCAGCGACTGGCCGATCTTGGCATTCAGGTGCATATCGGGCACCGTGCAGAAAATATTACGGATTGTCATGTGGTGGTGGTTTCGACCGCTATCGACCAGACCAATCCGGAAATTAAAAGTGCCAAGGAACTGCGTATACCGGTGGTCAGACGGGCAGAAATGCTGGCTGAATTGATGCGCTTCAGAAAAGGTATTGCGGTCGCCGGTACCCACGGCAAGACCACGACGACGAGTCTGGTTACCTCGTTACTGGCGGAGGGCGGACTTGATCCGACCTATGTGATTGGTGGCAAACTAAATAGCTCCGGCAGTCATGCAAAACTGGGCGACAGTGAGTATCTGGTGGCTGAAGCGGATGAATCCGATGCTTCGTTTCTGTATCTGCAGCCGATCATATCGATCGTTACCAATATCGATCAGGATCATCTTTCGACCTATGAAGGGGATTTTGAGCGACTCAAGCATACCTTCGTTGAGTTCCTGCATCATCTGCCATTTTATGGGTTAGCCGTGCTGTGTATCGACGACCCTGTGGTACGTGAAATTCTGCCCCAGGTGGCACGCCCGGTGCTGACTTATGGATTTTCTGAAGATGCCGATGTGCGTATCAGCGAAGTCAGGGCCGATACTGTAAGAACCCATTTCAAGGTCCGCTTTCCGGATCAGGGCGAGTTCGATATCGTACTCAATATGGCCGGCAAACATAACGTACTGAATTCGACCGCAGCACTGGCAGTAGGCTGGGAACTGGAAGTTACCGCTGCCGAAATGCAACAGGCGCTGGCAAAGTTCGAAGGTATCGGGCGTCGTTTTCAGGTCACTGAAAAGATTAATTTTGACGGCAAGCTGATCCGTCATATCGATGACTATGGTCATCACCCGAATGAGATTAAAGCCACCATCGAAGCGATTCGGGCGGCCTGGCCAGATAACCGTTTAACCGTCGTGTTTCAACCACACCGTTTTAGCCGTACACGTGATCTGTTTGAGGATTTTGCCAGTGTGTTATCCGAAGTGGATCAACTGGTGTTGCTGGAAGTGTATAGTGCTGGAGAAAAGCCGATCAAGGATGCGGATAGCCGCTCCCTGTGCCGTGCGATCCGAACCCGTGGTCGCATTGACCCCGTTTTTGTCGAGCATATTGCTGAGCTGGAAGATGTGCTGAAAACCGTGGTTGCGAGTGATGATGTGGTGGTCACCCTCGGAGCCGGTAGTATCGGTGCGTTCGCGGTCGACTTTTTAAAACGCTATAAAACGGATTTTACAGGGTGAATAAAATGGCGATTCAACACGGAATTCGTGGTCAACTGCTAAGCAATGAGCCTATGTCGAAGCATTGCAGCTGGCGGACGGGTGGCGTGGCTGAAACCTATTTCATGCCGGCAGATAAACAGGATTTACAGACGTTTCTGGCACAAACCAGTGCCGAACTGCCAGTTTACTGGATTGGTCTGGGCAGTAACCTGCTGGTGCGAGATGGTGGATTAAAAGGCGTGGTAATCGGTGCACTGAACCGGCTTAATAAATTGCAGCTTCTGCCACAGGAACTGGTGTATGCGGAAGCCGGTGTGAGCTGTGCGAAGCTGACCCGTTTTTGCCAGCAACACAATCTGGATGGGGCTGAATTTCTGGCCGGGATACCGGGTACCGTGGGTGGAGCGCTGGCGATGAATGCGGGAGCTTTTGGAAGTGAAACCTGGCAGTTTGTAGAATCGGTAGAAATGATGGATCGGCAGGGCAATCTGTTTGAGCGTGAAGCGGCCAGCTTTGCAGTAAGTTATCGCTCGGTGGATCTGGCTAAGGATGAATGGTTCAGTGCGGGTGTTTTCAGCTTCCCGATAAAACTCAATGATAAGCCCTCTGTTATCAAGCCATTGCTGGCAAAAAGAAATTCTTCGCAGCCTATCGGGCTGCCTTCCTGTGGTTCGGTATTCAAGAACCCTGAGGGTGATTATGCGGCAAGACTGATTGAAGCCTGTGGCCTGAAAGGTTTTTGTATAGGGGGTGCCTGTGTTTCTGAAAAGCATGCAAACTTTATTATCAATGACGACCAGGCGAGTGCATCCGATATTGAGAAATTGATTGGCTATATCCAGCGTGAAGTTAGCGAAAAGCATCATATACAGCTGCAAACTGAAGTAAGAATTATCGGAGAGAAATTATGAATTTTGATCATTTGATTCCTGCGCCAGATACACCAGCAAAATGTGGCAGAGTCGCTGTTCTGATGGGCGGCACTTCTGCAGAGCGGGCAGTGTCACTGAAATCCGGCAGTTTCGTATTACAGGCTTTACTGGACGCCGGTGTCGATGCGTTTGGGGTCGATCTGAATCAGGACAGGCTGGTCCAGTTACAGGATCTGCAGGCCGATAGAGTGTTTAATATTCTGCATGGACGCGGTGGTGAAGATGGCGAAGTGCAGGCAATACTTGAGATATTAAATCTACCCTATACCGGGAGTGGCGTGAAAGCCTCTGCGGTAACCATGGATAAGTTGATGACCAAGCGACTGTTACTCGGTAGCGGTATCCATACACCGGCTTTCATGCAACTGAAAACTCTGCAGGATTGTCAGCAGGCGCTGGATGTAATCGGCCTGCCACTGATTATTAAACCGGTAAATGAAGGCTCCAGTATTGGTATGAGCAAGGTTACCAGCGCAGAGGAACTGGAGGCTGCCTTTTTACTTGCTGCACAGTACGGTGCGGTACTGGCCGAACAGTGGGTAAGCGGATCTGAGTATACCGTCGCCTGGGTGGGCAATACGGTGTTACCGGCCATTCGACTCGAAACGCCGCATGTGTTTTACGATTATTCGGCAAAATACGAAGCCAGCGATACGCGTTATATCTGTCCATGCGGGCTGGATCCACAACCTCTTCAGAGCCTCAATGAAATCGTTGCTCAGACCATCGATGTGTGTGAAGTGCGTGACTGGGGAAGAGTCGATCTGATGCGTGATGAGCAGGGCCGGTTTCAGGTGATTGAAGTGAATACGGTGCCGGGCATGACCGATCACAGCCTGGTACCTATGGCCGCGAAACAGGCCGGGTTGAGTTTCCAGCAACTGGTTTTAAAGTTGATTCATCTGACGCTCAGAGAGGAGGTGCAACATGTTTAAACTGTTTAGCCTGAACAAAACTGCTGCAGTGAATAGTCGTTCGCCTGAGCCGCTAAAAAAGAAGCCAAAAAAGAAAATGCAGGCGAGTAAAATGCAGTCCGATACACCACTCGATCTGAGCTGGTTAAAACCCTTCTGGCAACCGAAGGTGATCGTGGGCTTAACCCTTGCTAGCACAATTCTGATGTTGTCGATTATGTTGCATGGCAAGGTGCTGTTACCGATTGAAAGAATAAAAATTTCGGGTGAGTTCAAGCAGCTCAATAGCGATCTGATCGAGCGCCAGTTATCGGTGTATCTGGGGCAGGATTTTTTCTCGGTGGATATACAGTCGATACAGCATCTGATCGGACAGCAGCCCTGGGTGCAGACGGTTTCGATCAAACGCATCTGGCCGAATCTGTTACAGGTGAATGTGCGCGAAAAAAAGGCGTTCGCGAGATGGGATGATGATCAATTGCTGAGTACCCAGGCAGAGATATTCAGTGCCCGGGTTGCCGATTTTGCCAGCTTGCCAAAAATCAATGGTTATTCCGGTAAAACCGCCGAATTGCTGCGCAGTTACCTGAATCTGCAGCGCCAGCTGGTTGGGCTGAATATTGTGGTAACGGAATTTAGGGAAGACAGTAAAGGGGCGCTCAGTCTTTTATTGAATCAGACCTTGAAGGTGAATATTGGTAGTGAGCAGAGTGATATGAAGATCAGGCATTTAATAGCCGTCTATCCAGAACAGATTAAACCTAAAACTGAACAGATTAAATATATCGATTTTCGCTATAGCAATGGCTTTGCTATCGCCTGGAAAGACGAGTATCAAAAACAGCAGGATGAAATAATGCAACGAGGCAACAACAATGTCTAAGAAGACAGAAAATAATCTGATCGTGGGGCTCGATATTGGAACATCAAAAGTCGTTGCAATAGTTGGAGAAGTGACTGCCGATGGGCAGATTGAAATCATCGGTATAGGGACTCAGCCTTCGCGTGGCCTGAAGAAAGGTGTCGTAGTCAATATCGAGTCTACGGTACAATCTATCCAGCGTGCGGTTGAAGAAGCGGAGCTGATGGCCGGCTGCCAGATTCGTTCGGTGTATGCGGGTATCGCGGGTAGTCATGTGCGCAGTATCAATTCGCACGGTATCGTCGCGGTAAAAGATAAGGAAGTGACCGCTGCGGATGTGGCGCGTGTTATCGATGCAGCAAAAGCGGTAGCGATACCGGCCGATCAACGCATCCTGCACGTTATTCCGCAGGAATTCCTGATCGATAATCAGGAAGGTATCCGTGACCCGATCAGTATGTCTGGTGTGCGTCTGGAAGCCCGGGTGCATCTGGTCACCGGTGCGGTGAGTGCCGCACAGAATATCATCAAGTGTGTACGCCGTTGTGGTCTGGAAGTGGATGACATCATTCTGGAGCAACTGGCGTCGAGCGCCTCAGTGTTAACCGATGATGAAAAAGAACTCGGTGTGTGTCTGGTCGATATCGGCGGTGGCACCACCGATATCGCGGTATTTACCGATGGCGCGATCCGCCATACCGCGGTGATTCCAATTGCGGGTGATCAGGTCACCAATGATATTGCGGTCGCATTACGCACACCAACCCAGTACGCGAATGACCTGAAGATTAAATATGCCTGTGCCTTACGTCAGCTGGCAACAAGCGATGAAACCATCGAAGTGCCCAGCGTAGGTGATCGCGAACCGCGTCGCCTGGCGCGCCAGACCCTGGCCGAAGTGGTCGAGCCGCGCTATGAAGAACTGTTGAGTCTGGTGCTGGCGGAGCTCAGACGTTCCGGCTTCGAAGACATCTGCGCCGCCGGTATCGTGTTGACCGGTGGTAGTTCCAAGATGGAAGGGGTAATCGAGCTGGCAGAAGAAATATTTCATATGCCGGTCAGACTGGGCGTACCACAGCATGTTTCCGGTCTGATCGACATTATTAGTAATCCGATCCATGCAACCGGCGTCGGATTACTGCTGTTTGGTCACAAGCAGAAGTCCAGTTTCTCCAGCCGCGAGCTGGAAGAAAACGCTGGAGACAGCTTATGGGAGAAAATGAAAAGCTGGTTCCAGGGTAATTTTTAAGTATTAACTGTCAATCAAAGTAAGAGGAGAGATCTCATGTTCGAATTAATGGATGCATTTTCGCAAAATGCGGTAATCAAGGTAATCGGAGTCGGCGGCGGCGGCGGTAACGCTGTGCAGCATATGGTCGAGTCCGGTATAGAAGGTGTCGATTTTATGTGTGTCAATACTGACGTACAGGCACTCAAGAAAATGGATGCTAAAACCACTATTCAAATTGGTAGCAGCATCACCAAAGGGTTGGGCGCAGGTGCAGACCCTGGTGTTGGACGTCAGGCTGCGATGGAAGATCGTGAGCGCATTCAGGAAGCCATATCCGGCACTGATATGCTGTTTATTACCGCCGGTATGGGTGGCGGTACCGGAACCGGTGCGGCTCCTGTAATCGCTCAGATCGCTAAAGAAATGGGCGTGCTAACGGTTGCCGTGGTGACCAAGCCGTTTGGCTTTGAACGCGGCAAGCGCATGGCGCAGGCTAATCAGGGCATTGAAGAGTTAGCTGCTATCGTGGACTCTCTGATCACGATACCGAACGACAAGCTGATGCCGGTACTAGGAAGAGAGACGTCATTGCTGGAAGTTTTCCTGAAGGCCAACGATGTTCTAAGAGGAGCAGTCCAGGGGATCGCAGAGCTGATTACCTGTCCCGGTCTGATCAACGTGGATTTTGCCGATGTCAGAACCGTTATGTCGGAAATGGGTATGGCAATGATGGGTTCCGGTATCGCTACCGGTGAAGGCCGTGCCAAGGAAGCCGCGATTGCCGCGATTTCTTCACCACTGCTGGAAGATATCGATATCTCCGGAGCTCAGGGCATACTGGTGAATATTACCGCTGGTCTGGATCTGGCGATTGGTGAACTGGATGATGTCGGTTCTACTATCACCGAAATGGCTTCCGATAATGCAACCATCGTAATCGGCACCGTAATCGATTCAGAAATGGTTTCCGGTGAGTTACGGGTAACGCTAGTTGCAACAGGTCTGGGTAAAGGCAAGAAAAAAGCGACTAAAGTGGAACCTTCTTTCATCAAGCCTGACCGCACCGGTAAGGTCGATTACTCCAAGCTGGATCAGCCAACCGTTATTCGCGGTTCGTCCACCAAAAAAGTAGTCGGTGACAGTATTGAAATAGGGCAGGATAAAACTAGCCTGGAATATCTGGAAATACCCGCCTTTTTAAGGCGTCAGGCAGACTAAAAAACGACAGTACTTCTCTTACGACCCTGTTGCAGGCAAGGATGCCTGTTGCGGGGTTATTCTGTTAGCAACAGGTGAGTCTCGGGGATCGAGTTGAAGGTCCTGTCGGGTTCTTCCTGGAGTCTGAGCCGGCTCAGTGCATCTATCAGATGAATTGTTTTGCCCCTGTTCGGGCTTTCCTTCCTGTGCCGCAGGCGCATTCATAGTCGTGCTATAGAAACTGAATAAAAACACTTATTTAGTCATAAGGAATCGTTATTTAACTTGTCCTTGACTCTGTTAACACTGGGCAATAGACTCGCCGACTCATTACTAAAATGACAAGTTAAGCACAGGGGCAAGCAAATTTTATGCTAGGTAACTATTTACCCATTCTCATTTTCCTGATGGTTACCACCGTTATGGGCTCTGCATTTATCATACTGGGTAAGCTGTTAGGGCCCTCACGCCCCGATGCGGAAAAGAACTCTCCTTACGAATGCGGATTTGAAGCGTTCGAAGACAGTCGGATGAAATTCGACGTACGTTACTATCTGGTTGCCATCCTGTTTATTATTTTCGATCTGGAAATCGCGTTCCTGTTTCCGTGGGCCATCGTGCTGGATGAAATCGGTACCTTTGGACTGGTTTCTATGGCTATTTTCCTTGGGGTTCTGGTCATCGGTTTCATCTACGAGTGGAAAAGAGGGGCGCTGGAATGGGAATAGAAGGTGTTTTAGAGCAGGGCTTTGTCACTACCAGTGCCGACAAGCTGATTAACTGGGCACGTACCGGTTCGATGTGGCCGATGACCTTTGGTCTGGCCTGTTGTGCGGTTGAAATGATGCAGGCAGGCGCTTCGCGTTACGATCTGGATCGATTTGGTATCCTGTTCCGTCCGAGTCCGCGTCAGTCCGATGTGATGATCGTGGCCGGCACTCTGGTGAATAAAATGGCCCCCGCGTTGCGCAAGGTCTATGATCAGATGGCAGAGCCGCGCTGGGTTATTTCGATGGGTTCCTGCGCTAATGGGGGTGGTTATTACCATTATTCCTATTCCGTAGTTCGTGGCTGTGATCGTGTGGTACCGGTCGATATCTATGTACCCGGTTGCCCGCCTACCGCAGAAGCACTGCTTTACGGTATCTTGCAGTTACAGAGCAAGATTAAACGTACCAATACCATAGCCCGCTAATCATGTCTGAATCCTTACAGCTGCATGCCGACGCGCTGCAGAAACACTTTGGCGATAAAATCCAGAATCTGATTCTCGAATATGCAGAGATCACCATCGATATTGCTCCTGCTGCGCTGATCGAGGTCTCCACCGCACTACGCGATACAGCGGATTTCGCCTATCAGCAACTGATTGACCTGTGCGGTGTCGACTATTCGCAGTTGGGTCAATCTGAATGGCAGACCGATAAAGCCAGTCACTCAGGATTCAGCCGTGCGGTCGAGCCGGGTAGCATGGGACATCTGACCTTTGGTGATGAGCTGGAAGCGGTTGCAACCGGGATGTCGCGTTTTGCCTCGGTGATGCATCTGATCTCCTACACCCATAACCGTCGTCTGCGAATTCGTGTGTTTGCCGAAAACGATGACTTTCCGATGATTCCTTCGGTTACCGAAGTGTGGTCCTCGGCCGACTGGTATGAACGCGAATCGTTCGATCTGTTCGGGATTCTGTACAGCAATCATCCCGATCTGCGCCGCATACTGACCGATTATGGCTTTATCGGGCATCCTTTCCGTAAGGACTTCCCTCTGATCGGGCATGTTGAAATGCGTTATGACCCTGAGCAGAAGCGGGTAATCTACGAACCGGTATCGATCGAACCACGGGTACTGGTCCCTCGGGTGATTCGGGAAGATCATCGTTACCTGAAAAATGATCCGCAAGAGGCTGCCAAATAATGCCTGAGATTAAGAATTACACATTAAATTTCGGTCCTCAGCATCCCGCTGCGCATGGTGTATTACGCCTGGTGCTGGAGATGGATGGTGAAGTGATCGAACGCGCGGACCCGCATATCGGATTACTGCACCGGGCGACCGAGAAGCTGGCCGAATCCAAGCCCTATAACCAGTCGATCGGTTATATGGATCGTCTCGATTACGTCTCTATGATGTGCAACGAGCACGGCTATGTGCTGGCGATTGAAAAGCTGCTGCAGCTGGAAGTGCCAATACGCGGGCAGTACATTCGCGTTATGTTTGATGAAATCACGCGTATTCTGAACCACCTGATGTGGATCGGAACCCATGCGCTGGACGTCGGCGCGATGACCATGTTCCTGTACGCTTTTCGCGAACGTGAAGACCTGATGGATATGTACGAAGCCGTTTCCGGTGCGCGTATGCATGCCGGTTACTACCGTCCGGGTGGTGTGGCACGTGACCTGCCGGATCGTATGCCGTTGTATGAAATCAGCAAATGGCGCAGTAAAAAGGATGCGGATCGGCTGAATGCTAATCGCCAATCCAGTCTGATCGATTTTATCGATGATTTCTGCAAGCGCTTTCCGACTTATATCGATGAATACGAAACCCTGTTAACCGATAACCGGATCTGGAAGCAGCGTACCGTTGGTATCGGTGTGGTATCGCCCGAGCGCGCCTATCAGCTTGGTTTTACCGGGCCGATGCTGCGAGGATCTGGTATCGAATGGGATCTGCGTAAAAAACAGCCGTACGAAGTGTATGCCGAGATGGATTTTGATATCCCGGTTGGCACCAATGGCGATAGCTATGACCGTTATCTGGTGCGCATCGAAGAGATGCGTCAATCCAACCGTATTATTCGACAATGCGTGGACTGGTTACGCGCGAACCCCGGTCTGGTGCTGAGTGATAACCATAAGGTGACACCGCCCAGACGTGAAGAAATGAAGGCGGATATGGAAGGTCTGATCCATCATTTCAAGCTGTTTACCGAAGGCTATACGCTGCCGGCCGGTGAAGTGTATACCGCCATCGAGCATCCAAAAGGTGAGTTTGGGGTGTACCTGATCTCCGATGGGAGCAATAAACCCTACCGCCTGAAGATTCGCGCCCCCGGGTTTGCCCATCTGTCGAGTATGAATGAAATGGCCAAAGGCCATATGCTGGCTGACGTCGTCGCCATTATTGGAACCCAGGATATTGTATTTGGTGAGATTGATCGATAATGACTGATACGACTACCCACACGCTATTGAATGAGCATACCCGTGAAGAGATTGATCACTGGTTGGCAAAATACCCTGCAGACAAAAAACGCTCTGCGGTACTGGCTGCACTGAGTGCGACACAGCATCAGAATCAGGGCTTCCTGACCACTGAACTGATGGATGCAGTTGCGGACTATCTGAGCCTGCCGAAGATACAGGTGTATGAAGTGGCAACGTTCTACTCCATGTACGAAACCAAACCGGTCGGTCGCCATAACGTCGCGATCTGCACCAATATCTCCTGCATGCTGATGGGTTCTGACAGTGTGGTCAGCTACATCGAGAAAAAACTCGGTTGCAAGGTGGGGGAAAGTACTGCTGATGGTCGCATCTACCTGAAACCGGAAGAAGAATGTCTGGCGGCCTGTGCTGCTGGTCCGATGATGCAGGTGAATCACGTCTATCACGAAAAACTGACACCGCAAAAGATTGATGAAATTCTGGATGGGCTGGAATAAGCATGGCCAATGAAGTTTGTTTTGCAACCTTACAATACGATCAGCCATGGTCACTGGAGAGTTACATCAAATCCGGTGGTTATCAGGCGATCCGTAAGATACTGGACGGAAAAATACCTCAGGAAGACGTGATCGAAGAGGTTAAGGCTTCCGGTCTGAGAGGTCGTGGTGGTGCTGGTTTTCCGACCGGCCTGAAGTGGAGCTTCATGCCGCGCAAGGCGCCCGGCCAGAAATACATCGTGTGTAACTCGGATGAGTCCGAACCTGGCACCTGTAAGGATCGCGATATCCTGCGTTTCAACCCGCATGCGCTGGTGGAAGGGATGATCATCGCCGGTTACTGTATCGGTGCCACGGTCGGTTATAACTACCTGCGCGGCGAGTTTATGGACGAGCCTTATCTGCGCTTTGAACAGGCGGTAAAAGAAGCCTACGAACAGGGCTTTCTGGGCAAGAATATCCTGGGCAGCGGGGTCGATTTCGATCTGTATGCGACCCTCGGTGCCGGTGCCTATATCTGTGGTGAAGAAACCGCCCTGCTGGAATCTCTCGAAGGCAAGAAAGGGCAGCCGCGTTTCAAGCCGCCATTTCCGGCCAACTTCGGTCTGTATGGCCGTCCGACCACCATCAATAACACCGAGTCGCTGGCTTCGGTTCCTGCCATCATCCGCAACGGCGGAAAGTGGTTTGCCGATCTGGGTATTCCGAATAATGGCGGGGTCAAGCTGTTCTCGATGTCGGGTCATCTGAATGCACCGGGCAACTTTGAAATCAATATGGGTACCCCGTTCAAGGACCTGCTGGCTCTGGCCGGTGGGGTTAAAGACGGGCGTAAGCTGAAGGCGGTTATTCCGGGCGGATCATCGGTGCCGGTGTTACCGGGCGACGTGATGATGAATTGCAACATGGATTATGATTCGATTGCCAAAGCCGGTTCGATGCTGGGTTCCGGTGCCGTCATCGTGATGGATGAAAGCACCGATATGGTGGTCGCACTACGACGCATTTCACGCTTTTACTTTTCCGAGTCCTGTGGTCAGTGTACCCCCTGTCGTGAAGGCACCGGCTGGATGTACCGCGTACTGACCCGAATCGTGGAAGGCAAAGGCCGTGCGGAAGACATCACCATGCTGGAAGATGTCTCGCATAAGATAGAAGGCAGAACGATCTGTGCTCTGGGTGAAGCCGCGGCGATGCCGGTGTGGAGCTTTATCAAGCATTTCCGTCCTGAATTTGAATACTATGTCGAACATAAACGTTCGATGATTAGCGCCAGTTGACTGGCTGACAGCCACTGCGCATAAAAGGTAAAAGGCAACCATGAGCGATACCATTACACTCACTATCAATGGTCAGGAGATCCAGGCGAAACCGGGTCAAATGCTGATTGATGTGGCGGATGAAAACAATATCAGCATCCCGCGTTTCTGTTACCACAAAAAACTGTCGGTCGCAGCAAACTGCCGTATGTGTCTGGTGGAAGTGGAAAAAGCACTCAAGCCGATGCCGGCCTGTGCTACCCCGGTGAATGCTGGCATGGTGATCAGAACCCGCTCTACCAAAGCGCTTTCTGCACAGAAATCCACCATGGAATTTCTGCTCATCAATCATCCGCTCGATTGCCCGATCTGCGATCAGGGCGGTGAATGTGAGTTACAGGATGTGGCGATGGGTTTTGGCGGTGATATATCGCAATACACCGAACAGAAACGAGTGGTCTGCGACAAGAATATCGGTCCGCTGATCGCTACCGATCTGACCCGTTGTATCCTGTGTACCCGTTGTGTGCGATTCGGCGAAGAGATTGCCGGATTACCCGAACTGGGAGCCACCGGTCGTGGAGAATATACCCAGATCGGCACTTATATTGAGAAAGCGGTCAGTTCTGAACTTTCCGGCAACGTGATCGATCTGTGCCCGGTTGGCGCGCTGACGGCTAAACCGTCCCGTTACACTTCACGTCCGTGGGAATTGATTCAACATGCGACGGTCGCGGCTCATGACTGCGTCGGATCCAATCTGTATGTGCATACCCGCAATCAGCAGGTGATGCGCGTGGTGCCACGTGATAACGAGCAGATTAACGAAGCCTGGATTGCAGATCGTGAGCGCTTCAGTTATAGCTCTCTGGAGCATGCTTCACGTCAGCTCAAACCGATGCTGCGTGAAAAAGGCAAGCTGAAGGAAATTGACTGGGAAACGGCGATCAATCTGGCACTGGAAAAGTTACAGGCTGCGGCGAATCAGAAAGGCGATCTGGCGGCACTGATCAGTCCTCAGTGTACCCTGGAAGAGCATTACCTGTTGCAGAAGCTGGTACGTGGACTGGGTTCCAATAATATCGATCATCGACTCAGACAGATCGACTTCTCGGTGCAGGATTATACCCCGGTGATGCCGTGGCTTGGTCGCTCCATCGAATCGCTGGATACACTCAACAGTGCTTTACTGATTGGCGGGAATCTACGTCTTGAACAACCTATACTGAATCACCGTCTGCGTAAGGCCGTGGTGCATAATGGCGCGACGATCTCTTCAATTTCAACCCTCACGGGTCAGTATAACTATGATCTGACTGAGGATCTGGCCGGCAGCGCCGAGCAGATGCTGCATGAACTGGCAAGTGTGCTGGTGGCACTGGCAACGGCCAGCAAAACCGAACCGGGTAAAGACCTGAGTGAGTTGCTGGATAAGGTCAAAGCCAAAAAAGAACATAATGCGATTGCTAAATCGCTGCTTAAGGGCGAGCAATCCGCCGTCATCGTCGGGGTACAGGCGGTTTCACATCCACAATACGGTTTACTGATGCAACTGGCAGAAACGATTGCCGGTATGAGTCAGTCCAGCCTGGGTTATCTGTCAGAATCGGCTAATAGTGCCGGTGCCTGTCTGGCCGGTGCCTTGCCGCATCGTACCGCCACTGGTTCTACCTCGGAGCGTGCAGGGCAGAATAGTTCTGAAATCCTGACCGCAAAGCATCGTGTGTTAGTCACCATGGGAGTCGATCCAGAGCTCGATATCAGCAATGAAACCTCTCTGCAGCAACTGGCCGATAATAACGACTTTATTATTGCAATCAGCAGTTTCGGTAATGCATTTAATGCCGCGCATGCGGATCTAATTCTACCACTGGCGACCTATCTGGAAAGCTCAGGTACCTTCGTAAACGTTGAAGGTTTCTGGCAGTCTTTTAAGGGCTGTGCAAAGGCCGCGGGCGAAAGTCGTCAGGGCTGGAAGATATTAACCACGCTGGCGCAACTGCTGTTACCGGGCGATGCCATCGACTATGCAGATTCAACGGCTGTACGTAACGAATTGAAAGAGCAATGCCGAAATCTGACACTGGATAACTTTGTTTCGATCCAGTCCGGACAGAATAAGCTACCAACACGACCGAGAGCCCTTCAGAAGATTTCGTCAACTGCGATCTATGCGGTGGATGCGATGGTCAGAAACTCTGCCGCATTACAGGCAACGGTAAATATGCGCGATGCAGGCTGTTTGCGCATGAGTTCAGAGCAGGCCGAAAAACTCTCGTTAAGCACTGGCAGTAAGGTGCATGTAAAACAGGGTGAGGGTACCGCAATACTACCATTGTTGATTGATGATAATGTGCCTGCCGGTTGTGTGTGGATGCCGACCGGGCTTGAGTCGGTTAAAAACCTGTCGACTCTGTTTGGCAGCGTTGACGTGGAGAAGGTGTGATGAAGGACATTATCGCTACGTTTGTTTCCTATCTGCCTGAGTGGATGCAGTATTTCTGGCCGGAATGGTTTCAGTACCTGATTTCGAATGTTGTGCTGGCGTTAATCATTCTGCTGCCGTTATTTATCGTAGTGGCTTATTACACCTTTGCCGAACGCAAGGTGATCGGCTATATGCAGATCCGGGTTGGTCCCAATCGGGTCGGCCCGAAAGGCCTGTTTCAGCCTTTCGCGGATATGTTCAAGCTGATGTTCAAGGAAATCATTATTCCGACCAACGCGAACCGCTACCTGTTTCTGATTGCACCGGTACTCGCGTTTGCACCAGCGATGGCGGCGTGGGCGGTGATTCCATTCAACGATACACTGGTATTCAGTGATATTAATGCTGGCCTGCTGTATATCCTGGCGATGACCTCGCTGGGTGTTTACGGCGTGATCATTGCCGGCTGGGCTTCCAATTCAAAATATGCACTGCTTGGAGCGATGCGTTCCGCAGCACAGATTGTGGCTTACGAAATCGCCATGGGTTTTGCGCTGGTGGGCGTGCTGATGGCCGGTGGCAGTCTGAATCTGGGTGATATCGTCAACAGTCAGGCAGGTTCGGTGTATAACTGGTTCTTTATCCCGCTGTTTCCTCTGTTCATGGTGTACTTTATTGCGGGTGTTGCGGAAACTAACCGTGCACCGTTCGATGTGGCCGAGGGCGAATCAGAGATCGTAGCCGGCTTCCATGTTGAATATTCCGGTATGACGTTTGCGGTATTCTTCCTCGGTGAATACGCCAACATGATCCTGATCTCGTTGCTGACTTCATTGTTGTTCCTGGGCGGCTGGTTATCGCCTTTTCCATCGTTGATGGGCGATAGTATTCTCTGGCTTTTCCTCAAGACCGGCTTCTTTATGCTGCTGTTCCTGTGGTTCCGGGCAACTTTCCCGCGCTACCGTTATGACCAGATTATGCGTCTGGGCTGGAAGGTGCTGATACCGGTGACCATCGTCTGGTTACTGGTGGAAGGGATTGCGGTCTATTATAAAGTCGGCCCCTGGTTTGCTTAAGGAGGTAATGACAGCGTGATCGAAAAAATAAAATATTACCTGAAAAGCTATCTATTTCTGGAGTTGCTGAAAGGTCTGAGTGTGACCGGTGGTTATTTCTTTAAAAAGAAAATTACGGTGCAGTATCCCGAGCAGAAAACACCGATCAGCCCGAGATTTCGCGGCCTGCATGCGTTAAGACGCTATGCCAATGGCGAAGAGCGTTGTATAGCCTGTAAATTGTGTGAAGCGGTCTGCCCGGCATTGGCGATTACCATCGAATCGGAGCAACGTGCGGATGGTTCACGTCGTACTACGCGTTACGACATCGACCTGTTTAAGTGCATTTACTGCGGATTCTGTGAAGAAGCCTGTCCGGTGGATTCGATCGTTGAAACCAATGTGTTCGAATATCACTTTGAAAATCGTGGCGAAAATATCATGACCAAGGAGAAGTTACTTGAGATCGGTGACCGTTATGAAGCTCAACTGGCAGCTGATCGATCAGCTGACGCTCCTTATCGATAAGGTTATTGGACACTATGGCTATTGATTCTATTATTTTCTATTTCTTTGCGATCAGCACGGTGCTGTCTGCAGCCTCGGTGGTGACGGTGCGAAACCCGGTGCATGCGGCTCTGTTTCTGGTGCTGACCTTTTTTACCACCGCCTGCCTATGGATGCTGCTGGAAGCCGAATTCCTCGCGATTACGCTGATCCTGGTGTATGTCGGTGCGGTCATGGTGCTGTTCCTGTTCGTGGTGATGATGCTGGATATCAACATTGCTCGTCTACGTGAAGGCTTCATCCGTTTTCTACCGGTTGGTATCGCACTTGCCCTGATCATGTTTGGTCTGATTTATAAGGTGGTTTCGGATAATCAGTTCTCGTTGGAGTCGATGGCCGCTCCGGTGGCCAAAGCAGCAGATTATTCCAACACCAAAGAGCTGGGCAAGGTGCTGTACACCGAGTATGTGTTCGCATTCGAGATTGCCGCTGTCATTCTGCTGGTGGCGATCATCGCGGCCATATCGCTGACCCTGCGTAGACGTCCGGGTACGCGCTATCAAAATCCGTCAGAACAGATGAAAGTCCGTAAGCAGGATCGCCTGCGTATCGTCAAGATGGAGGCTGAAAAGCAATGAGTATCGCGTTAAATCATTATCTGGTACTGGCCGCTATACTATTTAGCATCAGTATCGCCGGTATCATTATCAATCGTAAGAACCTGATTGTGCTGCTGATGTCGATCGAGTTGATGTTGCTGGCGGTGAATCTGAATTTTATTGCCTTTTCCCATTTTCTGAATGATCTGGCAGGCCAGGTTTTTGTATTTTTTATTCTAACCGTAGCGGCTGCCGAAGCGGCTATAGGCCTCGCCATACTGGTCGTGCTGTTTCGAAATAAGCAGACTATTAACGTGGCCGATATTAACGAGATGAAGGGGTAATGCTAGGTATGGAATCGATATATCTGGCCATTCCTCTGGCCTCACTGTTGGGTGCGATCGTTGCTGGCTTCTTTGGTAAACAGATCGGCCGCACATCGGCGCACTGGGTCACCAGCCTGGGTGTCGCAACTTCTTTCGTACTATCCCTGATCGTGTTAAAAGACGTGGTGATCGATCACGCGGCTATCTATAACCAGTCGGTGTATACCTGGATGGTGAGTGATGGTATTCGCTTTGAAGTGGGCTTTCTGATCGATAGCCTGACCGCACTGATGATGACCGTGGTCACCGGCGTGTCGTTGATGGTACATATCTATACCATCGGTTATATGAGTGAAGACCCGGGTTACCAGCGTTTCTTCAGCTACATCTCGCTGTTTACCTTCTCCATGCTGATGCTGGTGATGTCGAACAACTTCTTACAGCTGTTCTTCGGCTGGGAAGCGGTTGGACTGGTTTCCTACCTGCTGATCGGCTTCTGGTACAAGAAGGAAACTGCTATCTATGCCAACATGAAAGCCTTTCTGGTGAATCGCGTTGGTGACTTTGGCTTCCTGCTCGGTATTGCCTGCGTGCTGATGTATACCGGATCACTGGATTACTACGAAGTATTCTCCAAGGCGGATGTGATGTCATCTAGCACCATGGAGATTTTCACTGGCAGTCCCTGGTCGGTGATCACGGTAGCCTGTATTTTACTGTTCATCGGCGCGATGGGTAAATCAGCCCAGGTGCCACTGCATGTATGGCTGCCCGATTCGATGGAAGGCCCGACCCCGATTTCTGCACTGATCCATGCGGCGACAATGGTTACCGCCGGTATCTTTATGGTTTCCAGGATGTCGCCGTTGTTTGAGCTGTCTGAAGTGGCGCTGTCGTTCGTGATGATTATCGGTGCGATTACTGCTTTCTTCATGGGGCTGATTGGTATCGTACAGAACGATATCAAACGGGTGGTTGCCTACTCGACATTGTCACAGCTCGGTTACATGACGGTTGCACTGGGTGCTTCGGCTTATTCGGTCGCAATCTTCCATCTGATGACACATGCCTTCTTCAAGGCCTTGTTGTTCCTTGCGGCCGGTGCGGTCATTATCGCGATGCATCATGAGCAGGATATTCGCAAGATGGGCGGGCTCAAAAAGTATCTGCCGATTACCTACTGGGTATCACTCATCGGTTCACTGTCACTGATTGGTTTCCCTGGCACTTCCGGCTATTTCTCCAAGGATGCAATCATCGAAGCGGTGCATCATTCGAGTCTACCCGGTGCTGGTTTCGCCTATGTGATGGTGCTGCTGGGTGTTTTTGTAACCGCCTTTTATTCCTTCCGTATGTTCTTTCTGGTGTTTCATGGCAAAGAGCGGATGGATAAACACACCAGAGAGCATCTGCATGAACCTCCAGCCGTGGTGTGGTTACCGCTGGTACTGCTGGCTATACCATCGGCTATCATTGGCTGGTTAACGGTTGATGCTATCGTGTTTGGTCACTACTTTGATAACGTTCTTCTGACACTGCGTGAGCACGATACCGTTGCGCTGATGAAGCAGTTTTATCACGGTGAGTTTTCTTTTGTACTACACGGTTTTTCCGGTCCGGCGGTTTATCTGGCTGCTCTGGGTGTGATTTCCTCCTGGTATATTTATCTGAAAAAACCTTCGATTGCCGAAGCCTTTCGCCAGAAGCTGGCACCGCTGCATCAATTACTGGAGCAGAAATATTATTTCGATCGCTTCAATGAAATCGTTTTTGCCGGTGGCAGTCAGGTAATTGGCAAGCTGTTGTGGCGTGTCGGGGATGGTATTCTGATTGATGGTCTGCTGGTGAATGGCAGTGCCAGGGTTGTAGGCTGGTGTTCAGGCGCTATTCGCGGTGTTCAGACCGGTTATCTGAATCATTATGCTTTTGCCATGGTGACAGGTCTGATCCTGTTACTGGGCTGGGCGATATTAGGTTGATGGGCACGGGGATGAGTATGTTTGCAGATTTACCTTTATTAAGCCTCGTGGTCTGGCTGCCGATTATCGGCGGCATTGTAGTGCTTTTTGCGGGCGATAAAGAGCCTTCCGGTGCCAGAAAAATAGCGCTGCTGTTTTCAGTGCTGACATTTCTGGTTTCTATTCCGCTGTATAGCCAGTTTGATTCAGCCACCCATCTGATGCAGTTCAGCGAACGCCATCTGTGGATCGGTGAGTTTAATATTTATTACCATCTGGGCGTGGATGGCATCTCGATGCCGTTGATTCTGTTGACCAGTTTTACCACCGTAATCGTTATTATTTCGGCCTGGGAAGTTATTCAATACCGGGTTTCCCAGTACATGGCCGCTTTCCTGATCATGGAAGGTTTCATGATTGGAACCTTTGCCGCGCTCGATTCGATCCTGTTTTATATCTTCTTCGAAGCGATGCTGATACCGATGTTTCTGATTATTGGTATTTGGGGTGGTGCGAATCGAATCTATGCAACATTGAAATTCTTTCTGTATACCTTTATCGGTTCGGTGCTGATGCTGGTGGCATTGATCTATATGTATTCCAAGTCAGGCAGTTTTGCGATTCTGGATCTGCATAAACTACCACTCAGTCTGAACGAACAGATTCTTATTTTTCTTGCATTTCTGGGCGCTTTTGCGGTTAAGGTACCGATGTGGCCGGTGCATACCTGGTTACCGGATGCTCACGTCGAAGCGCCTACCGGTGGTTCGGTGATACTGGCCGCGATCATGCTGAAAATCGGTGGCTATGGCTTCCTGCGCTTCAGCCTGCCGATTACACCGGATGCCAGTTCGCATCTGGACTGGCTGATTTTGACCATGTCTTTAACCGCCGTGGTGTATATCGGCTTCGTGGCACTGGTGCAGCAGGATATGAAAAAACTGATCGCCTATTCGTCGATCGCACATATGGGCTTCGTTACCCTGGGCTTTTTTATCATCTTCCGCATCACTGCCGGTGGCGATAGTCAGGGTGCTGCACTGGCGCTTGAAGGCGGCATGGTACAGATGATCTCTCACGGTTTTATTTCAGGTGCGATGTTCCTCAGCGTTGGTGTCATGTACGACCGTATGCATAGTCGTCAGATCGCCGATTACGGCGGCGTAGTGAATACCATGCCAATGTTCGCTGCGTTCCTGGTGTTTTTTGCGATGGCGAATGCCGGCTTACCCGGCACCTCCGGTTTCGTCGGTGAATTCATGGTAATACTGGCCAGCTTCAAGGCCAATTTCTGGATTGCATTCCTGGCGGCTACCACGTTGATTCTGGGTGCGGCTTATACCCTGTGGATGGTTAAGCGCGTCGTGTTTGGTGATATCGCGAATGATAACGTGAAGGCCTTAACCGATATCAACAGGCGTGAATTCTTCATGCTCTCGTTACTGGCGATTGCGGTGTTGTTATTAGGTGTCTGGCCTGATCCTCTGGTGGATGTAATGCATTCGACGATTAGTAACCTGTTGCAACACGTAAGTGTTTCAAAACTTTAGTATATTTTAGGATAGGAACTTTCATGACAAGTTTTATTCAACCTGACCTGTTACCTGCTTTACCTGAGATGGTGATGCTGGGAATGGCCTGTCTGGTACTGGTTGTTGACCTGTTTCTACCTCAGGAAAAACGCGGTTTTACCTTACTGCTATCTTTGCTGACACTGATACTGGTTGCCGTAGCGACGCTGAGTGTGGCTCCTGCGATAAGCGTCAGTACCTTTGGTGGCAGTTTTATCCTGGATAAAATGGCGGTCGTGCTGAAGCTATCGGTTTATCTGGTGACTTTCCTGGTGTTTGTGTATTCCCGTGACTACCTGAAGGATCTGAATATCTACAAGGGTGAGTACTATGTACTCGGCCTGTTCGCTGTGCTCGGCATGATGATCATGATTTCGGCGCATAGCTTTCTGCTGATCTATCTCGGACTGGAACTTCTATCTCTGTCGCTGTACGCGATGATTGCGTTTAACCGGGATTCAGCCAGATCATCCGAAGCGGCGATGAAATACTTTGTGCTGGGAGCTCTGGCTTCTGGTCTGTTGTTATACGGTATCTCCATGTTCTACGGTGTTACCGGTACGCTTAATATCACAGAGCTTGCTACTGTAATAAAGCAGCAGAGTGCTGAAAATCCAGTCATGATGGCTTTTGCATTAACCTTTATCGTGGTCGGGCTGTCGTTCAAACTGGGAGCTGTTCCGTTTCATATGTGGCTACCCGATGTTTATCAGGGCTCACCCACTTCAGTCACGCTGTTTATCGGTACGGCCCCCAAGATTGCCGGTTTTGCGATGGCGATCCGGCTACTGGTTGATGGCATGTCTGATTTACAGGTCGACTGGTCGCAAATGCTGATGGTGTTATCGATTGCCTCTATGGCATTAGGTAATATTGTTGCCATCGCGCAAACAAATTTTAAGCGTATGCTGGCCTATTCAACCATCTCTCATGTTGGTTTTATCCTGCTCGGACTGCTGGCTGGTAACGAACTGGGCTTTTCTTCAGCGATGTTTTATACAGTCACCTATGCAATCACTTCTTCCGTCGCCTTTGCGGTCATTATGCTGTTAAACCGGGATGGTTTCGAGGCTGGTGAGATAGCTGATTTGAAAGGCCTCAATGACTCTAATCCCTGGTATGCCGCGATGTTGGCGATATCTATGTTTTCGATGGCGGGCGTGCCTCCAACGGTAGGCTTTTATGCCAAGCTGACGATTATCAACTCTATCGTTCAGGTTGATCTGGTGTGGCTGGCTATACTGGCGGTGCTGTTTTCAGTGATCGGGCTGTTCTACTATCTGCGCGTGATTAAGGTGATGTACTTTGATAAGCCGGAACAGCAGGTGATTACGATTAAACAGGCGCTGGATGTCAAGATCCTGCTGAGTGCAAATAGTCTTAGCCTGTTGCTTCTTGGCCTGTTCCCATCCCTGCTGATGGCATGGTGTGTAGCGGCTTTTGCCTGATGCTCCAACGCTAGTTCTTTAGAGCAGATTATTCATTGTTCTGCTTCACCAGCATCGGAATAAAATAACAACAGGATCATTACCCTGCAGAAAACTACAGATCAGTTTGTACTGATCTTTCTGCTGTCAGGGGTAATGCTCCTGATTGCAAAATAGTGTAATTAAACACACTACTTAGTGTCTTTCTTCTCTTTCTTCGCCGCTTTCTTTTCCTTCGCAGTCAACAGGGGTTTCTTTTTAACTTCTTTATTGGTTTTTTGCTCTTTGCTCATAATTTTCACCTGAAAGTAAATTAATCTATACCCACCCGATCTTTCGAAAGAAGGCATTATGTTTAAAAGGTTGAAGCTCCTTTTGCGATTATCGTAGCAGTAAAATTGCCTGAAATCAGTGCTATTGGGACAAATAAAATATTATTTTTTAAACGAGTGACTAAAACAATAAATAAACTGGGTTTAGGGATTAAATTAGCGGGATGTCAGGAATTAATCTAAATTATATTTAACGCGACTATACCTCAGCACTCTCTACTCAGTGGCAAGCTACCTGATATATATTAAGGCTGAAGCTCAAAAGGCGGTTACAATTATAATAAAAGAACTGCTTTTAGCCGTTTGCAGAGTAAGCCAATCAAATAACCAAGATATATACATTATGAAGACAGGTCTCCCTACTAAACTATCCGTTGTAATTGCAATGTCGGTCTTTCTGTCACCTTTATGGGCTGAGAGAGAGGTTCCTATTCCGTCAAATCCAGAATTCGAACTCGCCATTACCTTAACGCCTAATCCTGAGAATGGAAAAAAGCTGTATGGTAATTGTGTGGTATGCCATGGTCCGGAAGGGTGGGGGACTCCTTCCGGTAATTATCCCCAGATAGCGGGGCAAATACGCAGTGTTATTATTAAACAACTGGCCGATTTTAGAGCTGGTAACCGGGATAACCCGATTATGCGTGCGTTTGCCTCGCGTCGAGCATTGGGCAGTGCTCAGGATATTGCGGATGTGGCCGAGTATATCGCCAGACTTCCAATGACCTCTGAAAATGGGCTTGGACCTGAAGTTACTTTACTGGCAGGAGAGGAACTCTATAAACGGGACTGCGTCGAGTGTCATGGAAAACGAGGTGAAGGAATAGCGGAGGACTATTCACCGATGATTCAGGGGCAGCATTTTAACTACCTGATGCGTCAGTTTGAGTGGATAAGAGTGGGTAAACGACGTAATGCAGACCGTAAAATGACTAAACAAATCCAGCACTTTTCTTTGCAGGATGAGCTTGCCGTTCTATCTTATGTGTCCAGATTAAGACCACCGGCTGAAAAGCTGGCACCTGCTGACTGGGTGAATCCTGATTTTCCGCGCTTCGTACGTATCGGTGATTATTTGAATGTAGTCAAGTAAGGCTTGATTCTAAATATTATTCAGTCGAAAAAAGGGAAGCGTTCAAATTAGAGCGCTCCCCAGGTTGTGAAGTTTACTTAGTCAGGAACAGGCTTCTGATACTTTCTTTGCGGCATTCTCTACCCATTTCGATCGCTGTTTTTCCTTCCTTGTTGACCCGCAGAGTATCGGCACCTTTTTTCATCAGTAACAGCACCAGATCTTCATTACGTGTTGCGATGGATTCCATTAACGGCGTGATGCCTCTGAGGTCCTGTGCATTGATATTCGCACCATGGTTAAGTAAAAGTCTGGCGGCTTCCAGCTGGTTTTCACCTGCCGCCCATATCAGTGGTGTGGCACCATCGAATGACGCATTGTTGATATCAGCGCCAGCTTCGATCAACGCACGCATAGCCCCAAGGTGACCATGACTGGTTGCGTGAATCAGAGGTGTTTTACCATGCTTGTCGGCTACTTCCACCAGCGCACCGGATTTTAGTAAACGGGTAGTGATGTCACGGTGACCAAATTGTGCCGCCATCGCCAGAGCGGTAAGACCAAACTGATCGGTCTGACGGGTTGATGCGCCTTTGAATAATAACTGCTCAACCATCTCTTTGTTGCCGTAACGCGAAGAGATCATCAGCGCATCCCAGCCGGAGCGTGTACGTGCATTCATGTCGGCACCACGTTCCAGCAGCAGTGCCGATAACTCGGATTGATTGTTTTCTGCGGCAAAAGTCAGAGCCGTACAGCCGGCTACCGTGGTCTGATTGACGTTGGCTCCACGTGATAACAGCAAGGAAACGGTAATGATATTGCCGTTTTCAACGGCATTCATCAAGGCTGAGCGGCCAAATTCATTCGTCTTGTTAACATCGACGCCCTGATTTAATAGATTTTCAACCGCTTCAAAGTCATCGATCATGGCGGCATTTCTAAGCTCAACATCCGCTGAAGCTAGAGTGGCTTGAACCGGTGCCAGCTGTAACATCACGATGGCCAGCATGGAAAGCCATATTTTATTATTAAATGTTATCTGCATTCTATATTCCAGGTTTTTTAAGTGAATGGTTTGACGATAGATCACACATGTTCACTCAGTTATCAATGTGAGCGAACCAGTTAGAGACGGTTACGCTCCAGTGTACAGGTGCTTCATCCTCATCCCAGTCGTCCGGTTCATCGGGTTCGCTATGAGCGATGCCTTTATGGCAGTCAATACAGGTATTGTCCTTGTCTTCGGCGGTTCCATGTTTGTTACGTGCTGAACGGTCCTGCAGGCTGAGTTCCATATTATTGAATTCATGGCAGCTGCGACATTCGCGTGAATTGGAGGCTTTCATCTTTTGCCAGACAGACTGAGCCATCTGCCAGCGATAGGCTTCGTATTTTTCTTCGGTGTCGATAGTCCCCAGTATTTCATGATAGACATCTTTGGCAGCGACGATTTTGGCGACCATTTTGGGAATGAAGGCTTTTGGTACATGGCAGTCTGAGCAGGTTGCCTGAACCCCTGTCCTATTCTTGAAATGAACCGTATCCTGATATTCTTCGAAATTGACCTGCATGGAGTGGCAGGAAGTGCAAAACTCCATTTCGTTGGTCGCTGAAAGTCCCATATTAAAAAAACCGGTAAAAACAATACCGGCGATAAAGATGATAAGTATGCTGATAAGGCCGAGTTTTTTGGCCATAATGAACCCCTGATTAGTTTAGTTATAAAGTTATTTGTTATTTGCGGATTATCACAAAAATATTGGTATTTAGAAATACTTTAAACCTTTTAGTATTAATTTATATTTAGTCGCTAAACAAGTTCTGTAGTTTTTCGATCCTATTGCTTGATAGAAGAACCGTCATAATCGGCAGTAATCCAACGCTATGACTTATTCTTTTATCTGGATCTGTGGTGAATGTGACGCAGCTCAGGTCTATGGGCCTAAGTGGATTATCATCGACTTTTACCCTGGGCAGCGGTGGCGGAAATGGATAGCAGACAGCTTTTATAAAAACAAGATAGAAATCAGTTCGGTTTTTGTTATTCTTGTGCCCAATTTTAACGGGCAGGAAAAACTCAGGAATTACCATGCAACAAATACTGACACAGAATTACTATGGCAACTCACTGCAAAACTGGTTGATTGCATTATCGATCATCGTTCTCTCGTTGCTGCTGGGTAAGGTTATTTACTGGGTGTTCTCAAGATTTATCCGTCTGTTTACTGCTAAATCAGTGAATAAGCTGGACGATATCATTGTTGATATGGTTGAAGAGCCGGTGGTTTTCCTTGTTGTCGTGCTGGGTATCTGGTTTGCGCTGCAGTCACTGGTTCTCTCCGCCACGGTCACAAAAATCGTCGCCAGTGCCTATCAGGTGATTGTTGCCCTGCTGATAGGCTGGTTATTGAGTCGTCTGTTTGATGCGCTTTACCGTGAATATATGATTCCTCTGGCGAGTCGTACCGAAAACGATCTGGATGATCAGTTGCTGCCGATTTTAAGTAAGGGCATCAAGATGATTATCTGGGTGATGGCGATCATAATCGGTCTTAATAATGCGGGTTACGATGTTGCGGCTCTGATTGCCGGGCTTGGTATCGGTGGCCTGGCGCTGGCCATGGCTGCCAAAGATACGGTATCCAATGTTTTTGGTGGTTTTACCATTTTCACCGATCAACCGTTTAAGATTAACGATCGAATCAAAATCGCTGGCTTTGATGGTACGGTGATCGAGATCGGGGTCAGAAGTACTCGTCTGAAAACGCTGGAAGGGCGCATCGTCACGATACCGAATGCCAAGTTTGCCGATGCGCCGGTTGAAAACGTTTCGCGCGAGCCTTCACGCAAGGTCAAGCTTGATCTGGGGCTGACCTACAGTATGTCACCTGAGCAGTTGCAAACGGCTATGGATATACTCAAAACAATCAATCAGGGAAACTCCAGTACCGAGGATAACCCGGTGATTTCGTTTAATGCGTTTGGAGATTTTGCGATGAATGTCATGTTTATCTACTACATCAGAAAAGGTGAAAGCATTGCCGATACCCAGACCCTGATCAACATGGAAATATTACGTCAGTTTAATCAGGCTGGACTTGAGTTTGCATTTCCAACGCAAACGGTTTATCACATTAAATCCTGAGCCGATGCGATTAAAATAATCGCTAGCGTGAGTTTTTACAGGATATTTTTAAATCCTTCCTGCTTCGTCAAAACTAATCCAGATTGATGCTCGAAACTGCTTGTGTTCTGTAACCAACATGGCTAAACTCTCGCTCCTCTAATGCGGGGTGGAGCAGTTTGGTAGCTCGTCGGGCTCATAACCCGAAGGTCGTAGGTTCAAATCCTGCCCCCGCTACCATATTTAATAT